>Ga0315541_1000687_pt1 | contig 35329 bp, 27 predicted proteins | sample SalMarSW160190MG_FD_203095 | JGI IMG/M metagenome (GOLD analysis project Ga0315541, IMG submission 203095) | Salt marsh sediment microbial communities from the Plum Island Ecosystem LTER, Massachusetts, United States - Salt Marsh Sediment SW1601-190 ...
CGACCGCCGAGGATAGTGTGGACGTGAGGGTATTCAGGCTGATCACGGATAACATCCCCATGGAGATCATAACCCTTATGAGGGTGAACGTCTCGGGCAAGGCCAGGGAGATATCCCTGGAAAATGTTCTTCTCGACGGCTTCCTCCCCATGAAAATCACAAGTCCCATCCCTGCAAGGATCACGTCGGACAGAAATCTCACGGTTCAGGCCAGCCCCGGACAATGGGAGATATATATTAAGGGGCGTTCACAGTCAATGGTTAACGTAATGGGTACTGTCAAGACCCCATATGGCCAGGAGATATGGGCCTTTGAACCTCAAAACGACCTCCGCATGGTACAGATCGAAGGCGTTCCCGCTATTGATCCAAACCAGACCGACAGTCCGCAGGAATGGCGGCAGTACAGCACCTATGTGATAGACAGTGACGACAAAATAGTGTTTAAGGAGAGCCGCAGGGGCGACTCGGACCCGGCGCCCGATCGTCTTTCCCTGGAGCGGACATGGTGGCTGGACTTTAGCGGAGAGGGTTTTACTATCAGGGACCATGTTACCGGTACCATGAGCCGCCAGTGGTATCTTGCAACGAATCCCCCTGTGATACTGGGGAGGGTCACGCTGGACGGTGTGGACCAGCTTATTACGTACCACGGTGACGACAAAAAACCGGGAGTGGAGCTTCGAAGGGGACAACTGGATATGACCGCTGAATCACGCATTGAGTCCCCCGGGGAGACCTATTCAGCGGTGGGTTGGGACCACGGATTCCAGTCGGTCTCAGGTACGCTTAACCTGCCTCCGGGCTGGAGACTGATTAGCGTCAGCGGCGTAGATGTAATGCCCGGCACATGGTTTGAGAAATGGACACTCCTGGATCTTTTTCTGGTCCTGATTATATCTCTGGCTGTATATAAACTGTGGGGACGTCCGCAAGGGATCCTGGCGCTGGTGACACTGATCCTGATATATCATGAACCGGGCGCTCCCAGAATCGTGTGGCTCAATCTCCTTGCCTCCATTGCGCTGCTTCGTTTTATTCCCAGGGGATGGTTCCGGAGGCTCATCGATCTCTGGCGTGTGGGTTCCGTGCTGGTCCTGCTCCTCATTTCCATACCGTTTATGGTCCAGCAGGTCAGGTGGGGTATGTATCCGCAATTGGAGCCACGTTATGGTCCACGGGTGACCCAATCCGTCAGAAAAGACCAAGCTCAAGCCGTTATGCCCGCCGCACCGCCTGAAATACAAAGAAAAGGAATAAGCTCTTTGCCCAGCATTACCGGTAGATCCGAAATGTTAAAATTAAGAGAAAAGGAAGTATCAGATTATGATGCGAACAAGGCTATCGAGGTCATAGACAGGGATGCCCTTAACCAGACAGGCCCCGGGATACCCGACTGGACATGGCATTCTTACGGCATGAGGTGGAACGGGCCCGTGGAAAAGGGTCAAAATATAAGATTCCGGCTTCTCTCACCCCTTGTCAATCTTATTCTCTCCTTTGTTCGCGTCATACTGCTCGCTCTGCTGATTCTTGTTCTCCTTGTCCCAAAGCAATGGAAAATCCTGGGCGGGCGTCTTCCTTTTGTTACTGTTTCAGCCGTTCTGCTTTTGTTTATTCCCTTTGCTTCCATCGCGCAGGAGACAGATAACGGATTTCCGCCGGATCGATTGCTGCAGGAGCTTAAGAAAAGACTAATTGAGGGCCCCGACTGTTATCCCTACTGCGCTGATATCCCCAAGATGGAGATGACGGCAACCCCGGATACCCTGCAAATCCTGCTCCAGGTAGGTGCAGCCGGGGATACGGTCATTCCCCTTCCGGGGGCCATGGAATCATGGCTTCCTGATCAGGTCCTCCTTGGAACTGACCCGGCTGAAGGACTCTTGATGGGCGATGACGGTTATCTCCGCATGTTGGTCCGGGAAGGCACACAGGTAGTTACTCTCATGGGATCGATCAGCAAGACCGATGATTTTCAGATCCCTTTGCCGCTGACACCACGCAAGGTCACTTACTCCGGTGAAGGTTGGGAGATCCAGGGTATTGACAGGGAAGGGAAGGCTGAGTCAGTGATAAGGTTTATTCGAAGAAAGGGGGTCGGTGATGAAAGGATTCAAGATGCGGATCAGACTGCTGTTCCTCCCTTTTTTCAGGTGGAGAAAATCCTGTCCCTGGGGCTTGACTGGCATGTGCGTACAAGGGTTACAAGGCTGACGCCTGTGGGGACCACGGCGATTCTTTCCATCCCGCTTCTCACGGGCGAGTCGGTCACCACTCCGGGGATCAGGGTCGAGGATGGAATTGCCCATATCCAGATGGCCCCGAACAGCAGGGAGGTGCGATGGGATTCAACCATGAAGAAGAATACGACCCTGATACTTAAATCATCATCCCATGTGCCCTGGACCGAGGCATGGACACTGGAATCAAGCACTATTTGGCATTGTGATTTTACGGGGATACCGGTAATACATCGGCAGGATGAAGAGGGCACCTATCGCCCCCATTGGCGGCCGTGGCCCGGAGAAGAGGTGACGATCAGCATCTCAAGACCTCAGGCCGTACCGGGCCAGATGGTGACCATGGACAGGGCAGACCTGTCTTTTACTCCTGGAGAGCGTTTTAGCCTGGCAGAACTGTCCCTTTATATTCGAACCAGCAAGGGGGGTCAACACCGCATCCTCCTGCCTGAAGGTGCCAGACTGCAACGAGTGGCGATGGAGGGAAAAGAGTTACCCATAAGGAAACAGGACGGTGAGATCATACTGCCACTCCAACCCGGGGGCCAGGACGTCGAGATTGAATGGCATCAGACCTCCGGATCTTCCATGCTTGTGAGGACTCCCCAGATACGGATCGGGGAGGGGGCAGTTAATGCTGATATTCGAATTAAGATGCCGCCAAACCGCTGGATACTTTGGACTACCGGACCCAGATTGGGGCCGGCCGTACTTTTCTGGACCTATCTTGTGGTAATAATCCTTGCAGCCCTGGCCCTGGGCAAGATCAGGCGGACTCCATTAAAGACCCGTCACTGGCTGCTCCTGGGTCTGGGATTAACACAGGTGCATCCTATCCTGGCCATCATGGTGGCGGGGTGGTTTCTTGCCCTTGGACAGAGGCGGGAGGGGGACCTGCCGGAGGGGAGATTTACATTGAATGCAATGCAGATATTTCTCACGGCATGGACAGCGGCGGCATTGGTCGGGCTTTATATCGCCATTCAAAAGGGTCTTTTGGGGATACCCCAGATGCAGGTATCAGGGAATGGTTCAACATACTTTTTCCTCCATTGGACCCAGGACAGGGTCGGTTCAACAATGCCGCGCCCCGCGGTCTTTTCGCTGCATCTCATGGTCTTCCGGTTCCTTATGCTGGCATGGGCCCTCTGGCTCGCCTATTCCATGCTTGGATGGCTTAAATGGGGCTGGGAGTGCTTTCATGAGGGGGGTGCCTGGTGCCGCGGTAAAGGCCGGATAGCAAAAGCGGCCGGAGGTGAGGTTAAGGAGGAAGGATGACCATTATGCTATTTCAGGCAATGTTCTCTGACCTCCCGTACCATCTGCCTGAGAAAAGGGACCCTTTGCCGTTTATCCTTATCCCAGCAGGGGAGTAGAGTGTTATTGTGAAACAGGGGTTCACCTGCAAGGTCATAATCGGAGCAGGCAACGGCCTCTTCCCATAACGGGGTGTGGGGGAGGGGGGAGTATTCCGCCAGGAAAGGGACGGCGCCTGCGTTTTCTACGAAATCTATGGTGCGGGATACTGAATCAACTGATTGTCCGGGGAGCCCCATGAGGATGTAGGCGCCTATATCCCGCTTGTTATATCCGGCCTTTTGGAGATTATGAACCGCTTCCTCGAATTCACCTGCAGACACCTTTTTATCAAGCACCTCATGTTGCGCCATATCGGATGTCTCCAGGCCGAGACGGATGGTCCGGAATCCGGCAACGCGAAGCAGCGCGGCGATGTCCGGGGAGATCTCCCGCACATGAAGGGCGTTGGGGGTATGGAATCTGAGATTCAGCTTTTTTTTTATAAGCCCTTGCAGAATAGGAACAATATGCTGTTCAGGATCGACAAGGAGTGCGTCGTCATAAAAGGCAAAGTCCCTAACTCCGAACCGGCTGTGCCAGTATGCTATCTCTTCGACCACTTCTTGAGGATCACGCCTGGAGAATAGGGGATACAAAAACGGGCTTGCGCAATAACGGCATCTATAGGGACAGCCGGTCGAGGTCAATATACATACATATTCTATATTTCCCAGCATATCAAAGGCAGGGAAAACAGGAGCGGATTTTTCCATAATATCCGCGCGAAAGGCAACACCGAACCGTCGCATAATGTCCGGTATGGTCTCCATGTTGTTAAGGGTTACTTCATTAGCGATGTAATCCGCGCCTGAGAATTGGCGGGCGTGTTGAACGCAAAGCCTTGCATATATTCCCCCCAGGATAACCGGGACATCAGGATGGATCTCTCTCGCCATCTGAACGGCTTCCTTTACACCGGGATACCAGTAGGTCATAAGGGAGGTCACAAAAACAGCGCATGGATTCTTTATATTTTTCAGCTCCTTTGTGAAGAGCTGCCTCGTGATACCGTACCGGCTGTAAGTCCTACGTAGATGTTCCAGGGGAGGAGGTTTTGGGATCTCTTCCTTCCAGAATTTGCCGGTACCGAATGCCCGTCTTACTGGCGGTTTCCTGGACCGGGAACCGGTCATCCCCGGATGATGGACATCCAGGCAGTCTATTATGTGGGCCTTAAAGCCTAGTTTTCTAAGATAACCGGCCAGGTAGAGAAGACCGAGGGGCTTGGACCAGAGGTCATATGCCGCAAAGTCGTGGATCCATGGGTTGATCAGTATGATTTCAGGTTCCATGCAAGACCTTTTTTTGATAACAAAAGGTTGTTTATGATAATAACTTTAGGTGATTATAGCAACCAACTCTAACAATATTTTCGTCCCACCATCCACCGCCATGGTTCCAGATAATCAGGTTTCTCCATCTCTACCTCCTTCACTTTTCCGACCTCTGACCTCCGACCTCTGCCGTTCTTTGCTCTTAATAGAAGCAGACCTTCTTTTTCTTACCGACAGTGGTCTCCACTTCATCACCGATGACCATATATCCGTCATTCCCCGGCCCGTTCGACCCGCTCACGGCCCTGAGAACTGTCGAAGGGTTGCTTGCCCGGTCGTAGCCATGAGGCGAAGACGGGACCGGGGAATCCAGGAAGTCTTTGAAAACGCTAGACTCCGCCTTTCATAGGAATGAGCATATTACAATTGCCTTAAGGCTCCTAACGATCCTAACGATCTCAACGCTCATAACGTGCCTAACGATTGCATAACTCTATGTACCCTAAACCGAACGTTGTTTAATACGGTCGGGCCAGGGACCGGGGAATCCACCACCCTCGTCATTCCCCGGCTTGCCTGCCCTGTGAAACGCTTGCCCCATTAAATCTTTTTTCTATTTAATTGGGGCGAAGCCTGTTTCACCGGGGACCGGGGAATCCAGATTCTATATGGGCCATTGGCCTTTCAAGAATGACGGTTTATCTTGTATCACAACTTTACAAAAATAAAGTTTCTTCTTCCTTCAAACATGACAGCAAGTATATGTTGTAGACATAATAATCTCAGATAATAAATTTGACTGTGCCGATAGAAAAGGCTATAAGATAGACCATGAATTGATAAGAAAGTCCTAATTAATAAAAATGTCATCGGAAAATAAAACTGTAGCCTATTGGATTGAATTGTCGGAATATGACCTGAATGTTGCGGGATCTTTGTCTGAGAAGGGGCATTATCTTTATATGGGGTTTATGTGTCATCAGTCGGTAGAGAAGATGCTTAAGGCGGTTTATGTGGCAAAATTTAATGCTGTCCCTCCATATATCCATAAACTTGATAAACTGATCGAACTGACAGGATTGAAGGATGTTATGTCGGAAGATCAATATGATCTCATAGACGAACTTATACCGCTCAACATCCAGGCAAGATACCCTGCTTATAAGGACGTGATTTATAAGCTGATAGACGATATTAAAGCAAAAGATATACTTGTAAAAACCGGAGCCCTGATTTCATGGCTAAAAGAACACACAGCATAAATGCAGAATTGAAAGAATATATCAGACTGCTGAGAGATTCCTATAATGTCTATGCAGTTATATTGTTCGGTTCTCATGCACAAGGCAGGGCAAGGGATTATAGTGACATAGATGTTGCCGTGTTTTCGGATGATTTCGGGAAAGACCCCTTCTCGGAGATGAAAGGACTTTTAAAACTGAGAAGAAAGATCAACCCGGATATTGAACCTTTGCCCTTCAGCAAGCAGGTTTTTTTCGAGCATGATAAGGCTGAATTTGTGAGCGAGATATTGTCGAAGGGAAAACTCATCTATAAAGAAGGACAAACCTATATATAAGCAAATTCCTCAAAATCCACCTCTCTTCAACGCCATATCTCCACCGCTCCATGAATTTGAAAAATATGACTACCTATCCGTCATTCCCCGGCTTGCCTTGCCTTGTCCGAAGCCTATAGGCGAAGGCGGGACCGGGGAATCCAGGAAGTCTTTGAAAACGCTAGATTCCGCCTTTCATAGGAATGAGCATATTACAATTGCCTTAAGGCTCCTAACGATCCTAACGATCTCAACGCTCATAACGTCCCTAACGATTGCGTAACTCTATGTACCTGCAAAACTTTAAACCGAACGTTGTTTAATACGGTCTGGGCCAGGGACCGGGGAATCCAGATTCTATATGGGCCATTGGCCTCTAAAGAATGACGGTTTATCTTGTATTACACTTTACAAGGATAAAGTTTCTTATTCCTTCAAACATGCCGGCAAGGATATTTTGTTTTTGACTGAAAAATCAAAGAGGGTGGACAAATGGGTTTAGGTCTTTCATTGTGTATGAACCACGTGGAAAAAAGGTTTGAACCATGTTAGTTTTTGGTGAGATTTCTATGCACACTCTGCACTACCCCAATTACTAATGGGAGATCCCGAATTCATTGATGGACATGCCTACTTTGATTTTTTATGCCAGAAAAGGCATCTAGGTCTAAACGGTATAACTCCCTAGAACCAGTTGTATACTCTTTAGGTTTAGGAAAGATACGTGGGGTTGGATAGACTATTTGGACATCCTCCATAAAGGCCCTGAAGATTCCGACAGCTACCGTCTGCATCTTGCTACCGGTTGGTGCGATAACGATTTTTTCTGTTATTCCATACTTGTCATAGATTTCAAGTAAAAGCATTATAGTTTCACTGTACTCTAAAGTGCTTGCATCATAGTCTTCGCGATTCGAAATCGTGTCAATACGATTTAGTGTTTTAATTTTGCCTGGTCGCCATGCGTTTTCTTCCAGTGGAGGCATACCATGAACTAGAGTAAATGAGGAAGACTGAATTTCAGAACGTAAGGCAGCAAGCTGATTTGGGTTGAACGAAGGAAAAGCAATCAATCTTATAGGTTGGCCTTCCATAGAGAAGGAAGATAGCTCGGGGGCGACTGTAACTTCGAAAACGCCGGATGATAAGAACATCGCAGAGTATAAAAAATCTTCTTTCATCTTTTCTATCGCTTTATCTACCTCCTCTTCATTAGGGGGGTAGTACTGGGCTATAGAATATATAACTGTTATACCGGAGAACTCGGAGGGGCGACTACCTAAAGCATCAAGAATTTGAACTATAAGTAATCTTGACATTCCGGATATGTCCACATAGACCCGCCCGGCATTATTTTCCAAAAGCACAAGTAACCTGTTCCCTATTCCCGAAGGGTTTGGTCTATCGTATTGAAGATATTGAACCGGTATTCCATGGGAATGACATTTTTCATTAATTTCGCCGATTCTATTTTCTTCGACAAACGGGAGATAGTCGATAACAATTACAGAAAAACCTTTCTCTCCTAAGTTTATCGAATGGTTCAGGGCCCTTACAGCACGGTCTTCAAATCCCGCACACAAGACTAAGACATCTCCTTGGGAAAGTCCTACCTTATCAACAGATAAGAGAGGAGGCTTCTCAAGAAAAAAAAGTTTTTTATCTATTCTCAGGACTTTCTCCAACTAAATATCCTCTATCCCTATCCCTGGCAGAAAAGGTTGATCAGGATCTATTACAAAGCCTTTTTGAAGTTGATGTTTTCTTTCGAATTGCTTTGGATCTAGAAGTAAGGTTTCAATCTCATCAACTTCAAGCTCAATCGAATCTCGCATACTAAAAGTAAGCCCAAAATGTGGAATAAGCAGTCTTCTCAAATATAGCCTTGGGACTACCTTCCCACGCCGACTTTTTCCTCTGACGTCCTCTATGAATACCGAGTATCTTAGAAGCTCATCGTATATTTTCTGTGCATCATCTGAAAGAATTACTTGTTCATATGGTTCTATTCTGTGAGCTTGCCAAGGTGGTTTACCCTTTTCATTCTTGGAATCCTTTAATCTCAGATATGCATTGGCAACAATACCAAATGCCGTAACCACCTCCACAAGATGAGGCCCGTTCGGTAAGATACGTAATCCTTTTAGAAAATTGCCAGCTTGTTCCCTGACGGCCTTAGTCTGGTTTTTCGGTAATATTTTGGGCATTGATTTAATTTCTACTAACTTTTCAGGACCACCAGAACTACTAACCATCAGTCTCACTAAGTCAATTATGTGATGTATGTCTCCACTGCAAAGGCTACAGAGAGCCTCCTTTCCCCATGTCTCAATTCGGCTACGGCGACGTATTTGCCTTGCAATTTCATTGTACTTCGGCCCAGAATAAGTTCCAATTAATTCCTCTAAGCTACTTGCAGGGTACTCCCGGATTGCATTTAGTCTTCTATCAAACACATCCTCAATAAATTGCAATTTTTCCTTGAGTTCAGCATGTATGTAAACCAATCCGAGATTCAACAGAGTAAATTCTCTACGTTCTACATAAGCTTTTTTATCAATATCACTGCGTGCATAAGAAACAGGGCTTTCAGTTGAGAGCTTGAAAAAGGATGTAGAAGATCGCTGCATAAAAAGTCTATTGAGGTTCTGTTGAAGTTCAAGTGTTATTTTGGGAGTGGAGTAGTCATCAATGAAAAAGAAGAATGGCCGTTCATTGAGAAAAGAAAAAATTTCTACGAGTTTAACACAAATTTTATTTAGCACATCGGGTCCAAAGTAGTAGCCAATCTTTTGCTGGAGATCCGATATAAAACGATGCTTTGTTGCGGCACGATTTCTTTCTTTTATTAATCTGGCTGATAGAGATCTAAAGCTGTCGATTCCAGGCTCTTCAGGTTTGGTCAGTCCTAATATGTCCCAAATCGACTTAGAAGCAATTTCCTCTTTTTCCTCGAATTCCGACTTAAAATAGCGACTAGACCAATTTTCAATCGATTCTAATATCTCGATCAATAGAGTAGCAGTAACGAAGTGTAGTGGAACATCATATGCTTCTTGTCGGATAGGAAGTTGATATCTTGGGAATGCAAAATATAAATCGTCACAACGATAGTAAATCCCTATGTAATCTATTTCCTTTGGACTATCTTCGTCTACTATCAACCGATGGCGGAGGCTTAAGCTTTTGAAGACCGTACTTTTTCCGCACCCACGTGGTCCAGTAAGGACCAAATTATCCCTTCTCTCAATATCGGACAGCCCCAAGAACCGGTCCGAATAAAGGACCTTTAGCAGATTATGTGATTCTCCAAGCTGTTCACAACTTAGGTATTCAAAAGGATCGATTAATTCTTTATGGGTTGCCGTTGCTTGAATTTCTTGAAATTCGCGATCAACTTCGTCAAGTCTCTCAAATAGCTTTTTTGGGCGACGGGCATAAGGGTCCCGCGTTGTATCTGCCTCTACGAGGTGCTTTGCAAGAAAATGATCATTTAGGATATTAAATGTAAATCGCTCACGTGGGTTAGAGTTCTGGTAGTCTACATTTTCCAGAAGATCTTTCAGTATGAAGGCTAGATTCTCATAGTCGTCCTTAATCTTTTCAATACCAGCAGCTGAAGTGACCCCAAAGTCGGTTACGCGAAAAATATATTGTGGTGCTAAAATTGAAGTTGACTGATCTTCGACCAAAATGTTTCCCGGATGAAGATCTCCATGCTGAAAACCTCGGTCATCCATTTCATTGAAGAGATCAAGGGTTTCTTTTAAAAACCTAACAATGAAATCAACAATTATTATATTTTTATTTTGTTTGATATATTCGCGAAGAGTTCTCCCTGATACGAAATCTGATAGAAGTATGACACAGTCGATCTCATTATTTGGATCTCGCCATTCGGCAACACTGAAAAATTTAACTACCATTCTTGATCGAAGAATGTTAGCCTTTTGAAATTCGTCTTTCCAGCCCTCTTTCAAATTTTGTCTTGGTATGATTTTGACCGCTATATCATGCCTGAGTTCCTCAGAATGTGCACGAAAAACATGCCCATTAACGCCTGAACCTTTATGCTCTACTATTGTATAGCGTCCGTGCTGATCAGGAATTTCGTTACCTATGAAAAAAGCTTTATCTGGTAGAAAGCTACGCATACTAATTCTTCTTGAATACTAGAAAATGCTCTGCTTTGGTTCCTTTGTAATCTCGCCGAGATCTTCTAATATCGGGTATTTTGTCCTCTAAAATCAATTGTAGACTTAGTTCCGGAGCATATGTTTTCATTATATTATATGTTAAATAAGAAAGTAATGTCTTAGGACTACGTGCTATCCGCTCTCCTATAATTAGAATACAGTAGCCTTTGGACTTTAAAGAGAAGTTTAATTTCTTTGCCAGAGAACTCATTGCTTCTACAAAATCATTTTTCTTTCTTGTGATTTCGTTGTCATTTGTATGTTTGTTGGGTTTTATGAACCACAACCGCAGTCTGTTGTCCCGAGTGTAATCCAAAGCATTCATATATGGCGGACTAGTGATCAAACAGTCAACCACTTCTGGCATTTTCAGTCTTTCTATAGAACAATGAAGGTGAGTTGAACTTCCATTACTAATATTTCCAGGATGTCTGGAATAAGCTCTTCTAATTTTTGCCAACAGTCGGGGCTTTAATTCGCGGTATTCGTACATTTTGGGATATTGTTTATGAGGATATTTGTTACTTCTAAGGTACGGGACCAGATGGCTACTTGGAAATGATAAGAAGCCCGGCCTTTGGTGGTGCAATATTCCAAGAAGACATGCAAACAGAAAGTATTCTCTGTATTTCCTGCAGTATTCGGAAAATCTGATTATTTCCTTGAGAGTTTTGGGGTGAAAGAATTGCCTAACCCAAAAAGGGACTTTTCTTAGGTCGGGGTCTGGGAGTCTTTGAATTCTATCTAATACTTTTTCTGCTTTTTCCAAGGCAAGTTCACATGATTGTGGTGCTGTTAGCTTCCCTTTACACAGAACCTCAGCATATGGGTTAATATCTGCACTAAATGATTTACGCCCTGTCAATAATGCCTCTAAGGGGACTGTCCCCGAACCGGCAAATGGATCGGCAACGATATCTCCCGGCTTAGAGTATGTCATTATCAGTTCTTGTGCTATAGAGCTTTTTAACTTACCTATGAAAGGGGAAAGTTGGTGAAGTGTACATTCTATGTTTGCACAAGAGCGATTCCAGCTGGGGGGAACACTAGTTAGTTTCGTATAAAAAGATTTCATTTCTTTAAAGCCAATATATAAACCACCGTTGACAGCAGATTTCCAAAACAAATTGGAGTCCGACGCATGTATGTTAAGAAGAAAAAACCTTAAGATTTGTTGAATTATTGGTTCATTATCAAAATTGCCGTCTTTAGCCAAATAAGTATTTCCGTTCTCCTCTTTATCTCACCAACTATTTATATTTAAGGGCTCAATTGTATTTCTCGTAAATATCATCGAAAATCACAGGTAACTTATCGCGCAAATCCCTAAGTAAAGGCAGCATTACCTCACGCATCTGCGGATGAGCCGAGGGTGAGCATCTTAGATTAAAAACATGCCTCCATTCCCTGATATTGCAGGTCATCACTATTTCTGTTTTTAGGCTGTGGGGAAGAACACTACGAGCTTGCTCTGGGTTTGCGCCCATTCTAATCAATTTCATATAAGCTTTCTCGGCATTCTCCATAGCCTTTAACCATTCCTTGTACTGTCGGGAGTCTTCGGACCAAAAAAGAGGCTTTATCAAAGTTATTTCGCTCCCAAAATTGGCTTCAGAGTAATTGGCATACCTTGTACTCTCTTGGCTGTAGGAGGCGAGTCGATGACGCACCAATTCATGGCTGACCCCTCTGTCGCAGATAAATCGGACAGTGATATTGGCATGCTCAATCACACTGAAGTGCCCTTGATCCAGAATCCTTGCGACGAACTCTTTCGCTGAGTTAGCAGTGATACGATCTTCAGACTTGTAACAGGTTCTACCTGCCAACTCAATGCGTCTAAGCGCAGATTCCGAATCCGGTAAATCAAGTATCTCATGAGAAGGAGAGATAATCCTCAATAAAAGCCTCCATCTGTTCTCGTTTTAATTTCTGTTTTGAGGTTCAGTTGTGCAAGAGACACGACCTTGAAAACAATACATAAAGGTAGACTCTTCACACGGGTAATATTCTTTCGATGTTCTTTATGCAGATTTTCGACCAGTTCTCGTATTTGACAATATTACTTGTTAATCCTTGAATGCTTACGAACCTGGGGTCATTAATTGATTTCTCTTTCTTTGTTACCGATGGCTCCAATAGCTCTAAAAGATGAACTACTCCAAAATGAACCCTTCCAACTTCGTTTGAATCATCATTAATGAGAGCAACGACTCTGTCTTGATATTCCGTATAGATGGAAAGTTCCTCTGCGATTTCTCGCCTCATCCCTTTATGATAGGTACTGCTGAAAAGATTAGGATCTCTCACGCTGATATGGCCTCCAAATCCAATTGAGTAATTGTCAACCAAACGATTTTCGGATAGTAAATTCCCTCTCCTGTATCTTAGGATTTTTTTGCCATATATTATTATCGCATACGGTATTAACTGCTTGTAGCGAGGGTCTGTTTCAACGTCCCTTCGTCTCATGAACCTGTGGTTTTTCTCTATTGCATTCAAGTACCGATCAAACACAAATGAGAGACCCTGAAAATACCCAAGCCTATCTAATAGAACACTCGGAAATACCATGACATATTCTTCCAAAGCATTTACTACCATGCTTTTCACTCCATATTCGCATATTTCAGTTATATGTAGCTCTTAATAATTTGAGACAAAGCAACTCCGCCCGCTACGCTAGCAATGAACCCCGGGTTATTCCCAAAAAGAAAATAGCCACCCACTAAAGATACAATTATGATAACAGGTGATAAAAAGGATTTGATTGCTTCCTTTTTCTTTGCTTTCATAGCCTTTTCTGACCACTCAGCGACAAAGATATCTAGGCGACCCGCGACCTTGCCACAGTCCTTTGTTGCTACTGACTTGTTCTCAAAAAAAACAACTGTGCAAAAGGATTCACCAAATTCAAGTTCAATTTTATTTTTTGAGTGGCTATGAACTGCAATTAAGAGATTTCCGTCCCAATCAGGGTCAATGGTAGTGGATACATGAGATAACCCCTTAGAGACCTTTGAGACTTTTGATTGTATCAATGCAGAAATAGATCTGTTCTGGGGCATACCCACTTTTTCTAATGTCGTTATTAGCACAGTATCTCCGGGAAAAACAACAAATTTGTCCCCCTCGCTTATCTTTTTGGGACCTCCATGCATAGCGGAAGAATATGAATACCCGATCCTCAAATCATAACCCACTGGAGTGAGACTCTTTTCTATAAATGGAAATATATGGAGATGCTTATCTCTATTTTGCCATTCCTCATCCATGCAAATGATCTGTCTCAAGTCAGTATCAGTTAAAAGAGACATATTCTTACCTCCTCTAATCTAATATTTAAGTAAAAAGTAAGCCCTTAGCAACAGCCTCGGCAAATGCCCTGTCTTCACCGGCAAAGGATAAGGCTACTTTGTATGCATATTCCATGGGGTTATCTCCTGTCTCAATAATAAAAACTCATTATACTACTGCTAAGTCGAACTATCCAACCGCCATGTGGGGTTGTATTCGAGATGAATATTGAAAAAATTCTTGTGCGCTTTTTTTGCAAAACCGATTGTGTAGATTTCCAATCTTGCTTCTCCTCGGATTTGAACAAGTTTTGTTGAGCCGCATCGTTTTTTTATTTATTATTTTCCTGGATAATATCATCCTCTGATTGAATCCTGCCGTCTCCCCGAATGTGCAGGACCTGAATACCTTTGTCGGACAAGACTCTCCCGACAAGAAGCCGGCGATGACAATGAGTGGGATTTTCCTCGCTGCACATTATTGCCACCCGATATTTCTTTATCCCTTTTATTAGTCTCTCAATCCCTTCAGCGAACAGAGGTGAATCAGCAATCCTTGAATATAAAACATAGCCATCAGAATCGTAGAAGTCTGTTCCTTCCGGCTTCCCTCCCAATTCCTTTCCAAGAAACAGGTATTTCATGCCGTTCGCTTGAATGGTCTTTTGAATACTGACCTTGTTGAATTGAGAAGCAAATCGAGAATAGGGATTGGATCGTACGTCAACCAGCACCTCGATATCATTATCTTTCAGCAATTTAATAAACGCTTCCAGATCCAGGTTGGAATGGCCTATGGTAAATATGGTTTGTCTTTCTGCCTTTGATTCCATTTCAGTATTCATCTACACCTGATTTAACTTCCCAATGTCCCGCCTTGGTTGACCCCACATGCCGAATCACGCCTGCCTCTTTAAGTTTATTTATGTGATGCTGCACACTATGAATGCTCATCTCACATTGAACTGCCAGTTCCCTGATACTGAGGGAAGGCTGTTCTTTCAGCACAGAAAGGATGACTTCTTTGGGGTTTCTTTGGGGTTTCTTTGGGGTTTCTTTGGGGAGCATTCTTTTTTCTTTAGTAATTGTGTCCTTTTTGCCCATGATTTCCCTAAATGAAGGACGATCAAAACTGGTGATGAACAGTTTGGCCACCTCCCTGAATTCCACTCCCGGCTCCTTTTCCAGGATAAGCGGTACACCCCGCCCCCAGGCCTCCACCATATGGATACGACGCAGGAGTTCGGCCACCAGGGGGTTACGGCGTTTGGAGACATTGCCCTTGCGGAGTTCTTCAATGGTCAGGCCGCCGTAAAGCCCGCCGGGATTTCGAATCTCCACGCGGTCTTTGAACACTGCCACACGCACATAATCCGGATCGCGATAGTCGCGGTGGCAAAAGGCATTAATGATAGCCTCTCGCATAGCCTCTACGGAAATTTCAGGCATATCTTCCCGATAGAGCCCTTTCACCTCCATGCCTATATGTATATTTTTTAAAATGTATTTCTGTGCCTCTTCAATAAGCTCCAAAATGTCGCCTTCAAAGTCATGACGATCAAGAATAGTGGCACTGGTAGTACCCCCGAAGACGGCGCAACGCAATTGCAAAGAGGGTGCCTTGCTGAAAAAAAGAGTGGCAGCGTTAAGCAATTGGCTGTTTTTCAGCACACCCAGTTTTTCAAGCACATCAACCGGGCTACTCCAGGCCAGACCGGCAATTTTTACAAAGTGTTTTAGCTTGGCTTGATTGATAGTCTTAATACCAGCGCCGAAAGTTTCGCTGTCCCATCCCAGGGTGTCACTGTGCTTTTCCAAGATAAGCTTCTTCAGTTCACCGGCGCTGAGCTGGCGGTCTTCATCAGCTACACGGATGTATGCTTTACCATAGGCAAAATAAGGAATATCCTTCCCCTTAAAAACAACCTTGATGCAATTCTTGCCTTGCAGCGATTCTAAGGTAACGTGCGGAAAGATTTTGGGCTCAATATGGGATGCGATTGATTGGGACAGGTCGCGTAAGGTTTTTTCGCCGGCATCAATACCAATGATGATGCCATCGTTTCGCACCCCAAACCACAGGGTTCCGGCATGATGTTTGTTTAAGATTGCCGCAATGGAAACCAGCCCTTGTTTTAGTTCAGAAAGGCTTTTTTTCAACTCAACAGTCTCACTTTCCCGCAGTTTCTGATTTTTCATGCTGGCTCCCTATCCAGGTTGGAGTGGCCTATGGTAAATATGGTTTGTCTATCTGTTGTTTTAATATTGTTGTCACTCAGATTGTTGAGGCCCTCCCACCATTCATCGAATAGTAACTCCGGATGTTCTTCCCTTAAACCGCTTTTTCTGACCCAGAAAATACCATTTTAAGGCCTTAATTGACCTCAAAAAAAATGCTTTTTCTCCTAAATATGAATTTATTAGTTCGCTCCCACCCAGTATTCGGTTTTTTCAAATTTCTGTCAATGCCAGTGCCTGACCCAGATGTTTTCCCTATCCCATTTTATGTATCAATAAATACTCACGCTCAGTAGAGTTACTTAAATCACTATATTGGGTATACCATTTCCTATTAGGAATATTCCTTGAAAAACGCTCATCAAAATTCAGAGAACATACATTTTCTTTGAATCCAAGCTCTTCCATTATTTCCAGATAACGATGCAATTGCCATGACGGTTTGGAAAATCCTATTAGTTGAACAATGATGCTATCTTTATGTAATAGAGATTTTAGGGAATTAAACGAGTGTTTAAGGTTTAGAAAATATTTTGCAAGGCCTTTTTGTTGCCGATCTCCAAGTGTGTAGTATGAAAGGCCATTACCATCAGGGGAGTTAATAATCCAATAAGGAGCTGGGGTTTCCTTTCTTCCTCTTATTTGCCATCTGTTATAAACAACATGAACACCGGGGTATGGTGGAGAGGTAAGAATTAATTTTGCCGGTGTCCATTTAGTTATTTGCCTCATATCGTTTTCGATGCCAGCTATAGGAGAACATAAAATCTTTCGACGCCTGTTTAGTTGGGATAATGGGACATCAATGCTGTCTCTTAACGTATCTTGATATGCTCTAAGGTCACTTATCATTGAATATATTTTATCAATAAATGATATAAGAAAAGTTTTTGATGTAGGAATCGTCTTTTTACAGTCCAGTGCACATTGACCTGTTGCTAAGATTCCACATCGCACAAAATTCTTTTGCTGATCATTTTTCAATGAGTTGCTTTTAAATAATAAAATTGCGATCGTTTTTGTTATCCACCAAGGCAAATTTCTTACATATGGTATCCATTTATTTTGCAATGTGATTTTACTATGGAGATTCATGGAAGCTGAGATTCTGTCAAGCCAAGTGCATATCGCATCAAAATCTTTATCAGTTAGGCATGTCGTTTTTACTTGAGCAAGGAAAGTCGCTATTGGGTTTATGTCAATACCTAGAAATCTTCGACCACACACTAATGCCTCTACACCGGTTGTACCACACCCCATAAACGGATCTAAGACGCAATCACCTTTTTCTGTAAAATATTCTATAACAGCTTTGACAAATTTGGGGTGAAATCTAGCAGGATAATTATAAAAAGAATGGGTATTTCCTGATATAATATCTTCAGAATTAAGTGCCTCTATTATCTTATTATTCATATTATATTCCTATGGTAGAGATTACAGTTAAACAGATTTTTGTTCTATAGAAGCTAATGAAAAATGATATCTATTTTTAGCTAAGATCTCCAAGCTCTCTTATTATGGGTAAGATAAAGGGAGAAACAGACTTTGTTACATTAAAAATGTCTTCATCGACATTTTCCTCCTCCACAGAATCACCTAATTCATTTTCTGCTTTAGATTTCTCATGCTCATTTAAAATTGCTAAGGCAATTAAGGATAAGCCATATTTAAATTGTTCTTTTAATAAAGCAGGATCAATTGATGAAGAACTTTTTTGTTCGTTTTTTAAATAAACATTATCAACATTGACTACAAAATAATATTCTTCCTCACTTTGCTGTCGGAGTTTCAGTCCACTCTCTCTATCAAAATCATAAATGGGCCAATCTGCCTCAAATGCTTCAATCACATCAGGAATACCTAGTGTTGTCGGCTTTTGATCTTTCCCCTCGCCCTTTTTTATAGGATCTTTACGTTTGCCCTTTTCTATTGTTTCATGCTTTTTTGCTTCGCCTCTAACGGTCGCCTTAAAAGTATTTATAAAAGGAAGAACACGACTTGCGTCAGTAACTGTTACTTCAAATTCAAAGGTATCATTTATTTTAGCTCCATCAGGCAACTCTAAATTCAGAGTTGCAGTACCTTTCCATAGATTTACTATTCCAGACCCATATTTCTCTCCATCACAATTTACGTTCAACATGCCATGATCTTCATCTCTTTTAAAGTAATTATCCTCAGCATCCGTATTAAATTGCACTTTAAAACGTTGTCCAATATACACATCCTTTACATACTCGCCAGATTTACCAATCTTAAGATCAAAAAAGGTAGGGAACCTTTTACCCTGAAACTTTTCTACAGTTAGGGCACTCTCACTTTTGAAAGGGCTAGTTATCCTTTGCCCGGTGCCGAGCAATTTCGCTAATGTTGGATTATTCTTGACTATACGTTGCAAAACATTTTCTAAAGGTTTTGATTTTGAAAGACGCTCCTTTGTCTCTTCTTTGGTTTTTCTTTCACGAAATTCACGAAGTCCTTGATGTTCGTTGATTAATATCTGTAGTTGATCCTCAATATCCTTTTTTAACTGCCCGCTACGTAATCTATCCCTACTGTTCATAAAAAGCTTCTCACGAGACCTTCTATCTATTCCGTCACAATCAACCTCTACGAGTAAAAGGTCAGAGATATTGAGCATCCCGACCTTCTTTCTTTTGAAGAAATCTTTTGTTAAATGGCCTTGTGTTTGACCATTTTGAACAAATATTATTCCTTCTTCATCTCTATATCTTTCGGCCTGTTCTCTTTTCTTGAAGGCATATACAGTTGCAGGAAATGATAGTCCATTGATTTCAAAACTACTCGAAGCAGTAAACTCTAACATACCACGTTTGTCTTCTTCCAAGCGAACTGATAATCCTGAAAGAGTAGTTTCAAAAGTATGAGTACCAGAGCCCCAACCTTTTCTTCTCTCCCAGAGGCGAACAGGAAGCGCTAATCGTGGCAAAAGACAATTCAATCTGTTATACATATCTAGAGTGATGTTGGTCTTATAACGAGGTATTTGATATTCTAGTATTTTTATGAATGTGCAATGATCTACTTCCTCGCCATACATATCGGGATATTGTTTCGGAAAAAGTGGAAGAGAGGCAGATCTAAACCTTGCAATATTGCCATTAGGGGCCAAATAGGTAAAGACTGAATGCTTTTGTCCCTCACGTGGGTCCTCTCTACGTATTACAGTGAAACACCAGTCATTTCTGGAATTATCATCTTTTTCATTGGCAGCTACTTCGGGATGACGTCTTGTCACCATCACTTGAATATTCCTGTCACCGCAAAATAGAAAAACTCCAGTGCCACCCATATTAAATTTCCCCTGGACGAAAGGAATACGAAGTTTATTCGAGCCGGCTAAAGATAGGAGTGTTTTAGCCATGGTGTTAGCTGTTTGCCCTTCACCAAAATCTATAAAAGAATAAGATGGCAAGGCCTTAGAACCTGAGGCAATCACATTTACAGTTCTTTCTGCAAGCTTAGCTCTTTCACGTGCCTCTAAATTATATAGAAATCCACCTTTTATTCCGAAAAACTCCTCTACTGCCTTCCATATAGATTGTGGTGCTTCACTCGATTCAGGGTTTATTTTTCTCTTCAAACACTCAGCCGTTAAAACTGCATCAATACTATTAATAACCTTTTCTACTAAGGCAGATTCGGGTAGAGCTTGTTGATTCCCAATGATACTAAAGCTGTTCTCCATACTGGCAAAAAACTTCCAATGTTTTGAATTGTCCCAGTATCCGTCATCTTTCAGAATCTGGACAATTTCCGCCTCTGTATCTGCATAAGCGAGAGCTAAACATAAATCCCTCATGGGTCACCCCCTCAATTTAAATCTTTTCGTCTCTTTCTTGCCATTTTCTAAAAATAAATTCTTTGCTCGTTTGAAAGCCTTGTTTAATTCAGAAAAAATTTTCTTTACATCCTCTTCATTGTAATCGTAGTTTTTAGAGTTTGAAAGATTGCCAAGTTTTCGAAATTGATCAAAAATTAAGTTGACACGTTGCTCAGCAAGACGCTCAAATTTTTCTCTTTTTGTCTCATTTTTTGTTGAATTATTTAACATACTACCCTCCCTATGTCTTTAAAATAATATTCTTTATAGCATATAGAAAAGAATGTGTCAATAAAAATAAAATATAGCTTATATTTTAAAACTATAGATGATTTAATACCCTCTATTTCCACACTAAAAGCTTCATTTTACTAATTTTTAAGAGTATCATCCCCTTTACAAACTCATAAAACATGAACCATGCATAAAATAGGGGAGCGAAATGAAGGTGCACAAAAATATGTGTATAAATGCCCTGTAAGGTGTGCAAATAGACTTATCCCTGTAGATTTCTTAGACCAATCAGTGCTAAAAAGTGGCGATATCGTGCAATACAAAAAAATCGAGCATAACTAATATGCCTATCAAACCCTGAATCAGTGAAACTTACGGAATATACGGGACTTTTTGTACTTTATTGCGGCATGGAAATTGCTGAAGGGAGCTTCCAAGTATTCAATCTAAATGGGAGAGCCTCTATCTATGGGCAACTCGCCTTCTTTCATCCCGATTAACGATCTGGTTCTGGATAATGAGATATATCCTCGAAGTGCAATAGATCATAAGCGTGTTGGAATATTCGCAGAAAATATTCGTGACGGGTTTGTATTTGATCCCATTCATGTCCAGGCATACCCCGAAGAAAAGGGCAAATACCGCATCCTGGACGGTGCGCACCGCTGGCAGGCCTATAAAGATGTGGGTGTGAAGGAGGTACCCGCCACGATCATTAAGCTGGATGGTGGTGATCCATTGCTCTATGCCGCCCAAAAGGCCATAGGACCAAGGCAGCTTACGGAAGAAGAGGCCAGGGATACTGCCAGGCGGGCTTATCAAAACAATCCCCGGTTAACCTCCATGGAGATCGGAAAGGCCATTGGTCGTTCAAGAAGAATGGTAGATAACTATATTTCGGATCTCCGAGCTGCTATTAAGGCGGATCTTGATCTCAAGATATTTCGTATGTACCGACTCGGTATTCCACAGGAGAGAATAGCTGCAAGGTTAAGCGTTCAGCAGAGGAATATATCTAACTATTTAGAAAAAATGGCAACATTGCCAAATTTTCTAAATAGCGATCTAAAGTTAGGTTTCACTATCCCCCAAGTAGCTGAAAAGCACGGCTGGCCCGAGCCTTTAGTGTGGTCCTTAGCCCTGGAAGGAAAGGAAGATTTGGAACGATTCCGGGAGCTTAAATGGGGAATAAGGACATGGGACCTGTGGAACTGGAACGATTGCGACAGGCGTTTCGGGGATGATTGGCCGGGCAGGATACCGGCACAGTTAGTCGCACACATCCTCTACTTCTTTTCAAAACAGAACGACCTAATCTTCGATCCCATGGCCGGCGGCGGGGTTGTGGCCGACACGGCCCTGGCGCTTAATCGCCGATGCTGGAGTTTCGATATGAAGGACATGGCGGATGCCCGGCCGGAGATAGAGCCCTACTTTTGGGACATAAAAGACCTGAAATGGCCGGTTTATGGGAAGACTAGGCCGGACCTTATCTTGTTCGACCCACCATATTTCAGCAAAAAGGCCGAGGATTACGATGGAAATAGTATATCCGGCCTCTCCAGGGAGGCATATCTGGACTTTCTTGGCCGCTTTTTCAAACTTGCTCATGAGAACAGCAAAAAAAGTACGATCCTGTCCTTTATAAATGCGGACTGGAGGGATTTTCAGAGTACTGCCGCTATTAACGAAAACAGAAAAAATTCCATAATGATTGATGATTATCTAAGTGCCCTTGGAAAAGGCGGTTGGGAGGCGACACATATCATACAGGCTCCTATGTCATCGGAGCGATTCCAGGCCAATATTGTGGCAGCTGCCATGCAAAAAAAGAAGATCCTGGGTGTGACAAGCAGGTACGTTATTATAGCAAAACACAGGCGGTAGGAAGAACAGGCTGAAGCGGTTTAGGCTATAGGCTGGAGGAAAAACAGGCTAAAGCGGTTTAGGCTGTAGGCTGGAGGAAAAACAGGCTAAAGCTTATTAGGGTAAAGGGGTTTAGGATGTACTTTGCTTCAGCCTTCAGTCTAATAGCCTACAGCCTAAACAGCTTCAACCTGAAATAAAGGAATATACAATGAGGGATCACACCAAACTAACGGCCTTTCAACTCGCAGATGAAGTGGCGATTTATATTTACAGGTTAACAAAAAAGTTCCCCAAGGATGAACTATTTGGACTGACATCCCAAATGAGAAGGGCTGCTGTCTCCGTGCCTTCAAATATTGTCGAAGGATGCGCAAGAGAAAGTCAAAGTGAATATTTTCGCTTCCTTGAAATTGCTTTTGGCTCTTTAAGAGAACTTCACTATCAGTTTGAACTGTCCGAAAAGCTTGGATACCTCGATGGATGTGAAGCTGGTTCCTGCGAGGGAAAGATAATTGAAACCGAAAAAGTATTATCAGCATTGCTAAAATCAATGCGAAAATCCTAACAGTCTTCAGCCTTTAGCCTGTATTTCCTACAGCCTAATAGCCTATAGCCTAAACAGCTTCAGCCTGCCTTTCTTACATGTCAAAAGGATCAGAAAAAATAAGGATACAGATCATTGGTGGTTGAAAAAGGTTGGGCTTAAAATGCAATAACAATCATTTAATCGCTTTGAACATTATCCTCATGGGGAGAGAAAACGCGATGATGTGCCGGATTTAAGTAACAATGTACGTATAGCCTATTCGCTTTTTGGGACGACTTACTAAGGATAGGTCCATATAACCGAATTGAAAATCAGATGAGACATGTTGCTTCCTCTGTAGCCCCATAAGAATATGAAAGTAATATCAAAGGACTTTTGGAATTGTAATGATAAGGGATAAATAGCAGTAATCAAACGCCAAGTTTACATAATGTCATATACAATATATTGAGGTAGCAAATTCTTAGAGGAGTATGGGAATAAGGTTGAGAAGAGTGTGGATGTTAGTAGGTGATCTATATTTATTCGATAACTTTTGATACACCGCTACTCTGTGGGAAGGTCGTTCACTTGCTTTTCTTTTTCAGCTTCAGAAAGGCTTCAGGTTCTACATATTGAGACCTATCCCCGCTTGTCTTGTATATTGACATCACCCCATCTTCTATCTCATATTCATATAGCTCCCGAGTGATCTTATTCCAGAAATAGTCCCTCATCTTTAGATCTCTGTCAGCATGCCACCTTTCTACAAAATCCAGACATATCACGTACTGGAATTGAACATCTCCGAAGAATGCAGTCCCATCTTCCTTAAAGGAGTAGGTCTTTCCTTCCGAATCAACATAATCATCTACAACCACCTTTTTAGCAACATAACGTTGAGCGTCACCCACATAGACGTAATGTAAAGGTCCCTCTGTATCATAATCTGTCAGTATGAGATTATCGCCATCCACAGTAACGGTTATTCCAGATCCTGTCCAATGGACATTTCCATTTTCCATTATATTGAGACCATCGTGGAATTCGTGAAAATAATGAACAAGTACTAGGTCAAATTCACCTTGATAGGCGATAAGGAGGATCGGTTCTTTGGATGATCTTAAGGAGGCATAAGGAGAATGTGTCTTTTCAATCGCATCGATATAATCGGATTTCAGATATTCACCGGATTTTATTTCCGGTATATTCTTTTTAAAGTTACCGGTTACTAAGATGTCCCTGATCTGATAGCCAACAGGAAGAGGTTCTTTCAATGTAATGATTCCGGTATTTTCATTATAGGAATAGTCTATGTCTTTTTTCAGATATCTACGGCTTCCCCATCTGTTATTTTTCCATGGTTTTATCAAACTGACTTTTATCCGCTTCTCCAAGACAAATTGTTCTACTTTGAATGTATAGGGATGTTTAATGGAAATGACCCCAGTAGCGACCGAATCCTTTCCTGAATCAGCTATTTCCTCGCCTTCTATAAGATATCCTCGGAACATCTGAAAGGCACCCTGGTCCCGTTTCTTGACGATAGAAATAGTTCGTGAGCCGGGTTTTTCAGGTGTTGACTTCAATCTGGCTCTGATACTATACATTGTCGTGTCCTTGCATAGCTCCGGCTTTAAAAAGCGGATAATCCCTTCAGCCTCATCCGCCTCGAAGTCTTCACCTCGTACAAGATTATCATTACTATCTCTATAGTTGATATTGATCGATTCCAAGGGCTCCCTGAATTTCCATATCCATGGGATGGCCTGTTTACCATAGATTATTACCCATTCCTTTTCGTTATCCACGTTAGCTTTTATCTGTAAAATATGTGTTGTTTTATTAAAGGACCATTGATCTTCGGAAAGTTCTTTTTCGGTAACTGGTTTATTATTCTTTACAGATACAATTACTACTTTTTCTATCTTGTCCATCACCGGTAAAATCCAATATTCCCCCAGGGTGTCTGTCGGTTCTAGATTGATGTTAAAAAGGTTGTCTTCCTTTTCCTGTCCTGAAGAGGGGATAGAGCATAAGAACATAGATATTAAGGATAAGAAAGCTAGATAAACAATGGTCCGATCACAGATCTTTCTAAACATGGTCGTTCTCCTTTATGGAAAAAGGAATCTTTTAATGCAAAATTTCTCATTTCTTAGAAAACAGATTCTTTTTCTCATAATATTGCCCGTGATTCAACAGCCTTTTGAAATGAATTAGATGGCCGAATTAAAGACTTTCATTATTCATGGTTTTTAATAAGAACTCTCTTTTTGATGAACATAGAATAGAGAACTTAGACTTAGATGTCACACCACAACCACATGATGTTGTGGTGGGAGAAAATAGGCTAAAAGTTTACATTTCTTGCCACTATCCAATTACCTACATATTTTCATGTATCTAATAGATACTTGAATCTGAGATTACTCTCCTTATAATCTCCTAATAACAGCCTTGATCTGGTCAAGTAAAAACGGACACCCAGTTAAGCGACTTTTGCCAAAGAGAAATTATTCTCTGCCCAGTATAACTCAGTTGATGGCCTTCTCCATGACGACGATCGCACATTCCAGTCCATCGATATATGCCTTAGCCAGATCTTTTTCGGAATAGAGTTTTTAAGTGAGATAAAAATTTGCACAAAAAAAGTACAGTATTGCACAGAAAAAGATGCATTGCCCTGGAGTTGGAATCGTTGAGTGAGGATATCCCCAGCCTGAGGGGGAAAATGCGACGACTGCCGCTAAAGTGGGATTTTTACTGGAGCCCGGGCCTCTCCGATACGTAGGATGGATCTGACGATTAAGTTAGAGAACCTGACGATTATCTGACAAATACCTGAGCATATACGTCAATAAACGATCTGACGATTATGCTCAAACATCTGACGATTACATGCTACCTTTTAGCACATAATACTTCGATACTTGGCTAAATAAGATGATTTAATCTTGCCAAGCCTGTTATTTTCTGTAAAACTAATAGGTATATTGTCAATCCTGTTTTCCTGTTTAACACGGGAAACCGATAAGGCAGGATTCAGGTGCATCCCAGTACTCAATGAAGCGCCCCACCGCAAGCGGTGGGGTATCAAGCGGAATTCCGCCATAGCCTACCCGGCTTCGCTCTTACGAGCTTTGCCGTGGTTCACCTTGCCATTCATCCCTGCGGCAAGCCGCAGGGTATTCTGGCGAAGGCGAATAAAACGGGGGTGAAATATTATGGATGCAATTCGAATTGAGAAAGTTATTGAAAAGGATGGTGAGATCCTGATGAAAGGATTACCGTTCAAGAAAGGGCAGCATGTCGAGATGATCTTCCTGCCAGTGCCCTCAGATACTCCTGGACAACCTCATATATCCTCCGACCGATTGAGCAGTTCCAGGCTCATAGGACTCTGGAAAGACCGGGAAGATATCGGAGACAGCGCGGTCTACGCCCGGCAGCTTCGGGAACAGGCGCAGAGTCGTCGAGGAGAGGCATGATTCTTCTCGATACCGATGTAATGATAGATCTTCTGCGTCAATATCCACCTGCGGTCGCCTGGCTGGATTCCCTGGGCTCTGAAGAGATCATTTTGCCCGGATTCGTGGCAATGGAGCTGATTCAGGGGTGCAGGGATAAGTCGGAACAGAGGGAATTGGAGAGAGAATTGCGTTCTTACGGGGTGGCCTGGCCTTTGACCGCAGCCTGTAATGAGGCCTTATCCGTGTTCGCCAATTATTATCTCAGCCACGGACTTGGAATTCTCGACGCTCTAATCGGTCAGATGGCCGTGACTTTGAACGTAGGTCTATGCACTTTCAACCAGAAACATTATTCGGTGATTCCCAACCTTAACACCTTGCAGCCTTACGAAAAAAGTCATCAAGAATAGAACGGTGTTCAGATCCCTTCCGTCTGTTTTTCGAGTTCCTTCTCATATCTCTCGATTTCCCATACCGGCACCCTCAAACAACCCCTGATCTTTGTGCGTTTCAGATCCCCTTCGTCAATGAGGCGATAGACGGCCCTGACCGGGACAGGGAAACATTCAGTCTAAAAAATGTTTTCAGTTTTGTGAGGAATGTGACAAAATATGTTGATATAGAGTGGAGGCACTCATGCGAGCAGTCGTACAAAGGGTCAAAAGTGCAAGAGTGGAAGTGGGCGGCAGGGCTATCGGTAAAATAGATAACGGGGTCTTGGTTTTTCTTGGCGTAGGGGAGGGAGATTCCGAGAAGGATTGCAATTATCTGGCCAACAAGATTGCGGGCCTGAGGATTTTCCCTGATGAAAGGGACTTGATGAACCTTTCGTTGATGGATACACAAGGAGAGGTGCTTGTGGTTTCACAATTTACCCTGTGGGGGGACTGCAGGAAAGGGCGAAGGCCTTCTTTCACCCGTGCGGCGGAACCGGAGAAGGCCAGAGATCTGTATGAATATTTTATCGGCCTTCTCAGAGAAACCGGCATTAGGGTGGCTACCGGCGAATTCCAGGAGATGATGGATGTGCACCTTATAAATGATGGCCCTGTAACACTTCTACTTGATAGTTCGAAGGCCTTCTGATGCCCTGATCCATGGTCAAGTGAGCCTCTGTGGTTCTACCGGCCTGGGGATTATTGGCAAAGGGATAAAAGGGTTCCGGGATTCAAATATCCCGGGGTCCAAGTGAAATAAAAGAAAGAGAGGGTCGAAGGGATGTTCGAATCCAGCGGCAATCAGGAGAAGGCACCATACCCTGGGCAACCGCCTTCAGCGAGTGAACCCATAGAACCCAAAAAGGAAGGATTAACAATAACTGCGCTTTTTAAGTTATTGATTTTCTTCTTTTTTATCCTCTATGTCCTGGTATCCTTTTATCATGTGCAGATACTTACTCGTGTGGGCTCATACCTGGTAATGGCACACCCTCCTGAGGAATCGGACCTTATAGTCTGCATGGGAGGCGAGAATATTGAAAGGGGACTAGCGGCGGCTGATTTATATTTAGAGGGGCTTGCCCCCCGGATACTTATATCACAACAGCCGGTTGCCGATGGATATGAACTGCTTGAGGAAAGAGGGATAGACTATCCTCGGGAAGGAGATCTCCTCGAGATGTTGCTCCTGGACCTGGGGATTCCTGAACAGGCAATAATTCGAAGTGATTCCGAGATGGATAATACCTGGGAAGAAGCACTATGGGTGAGGAAGGAGGTTATAGACAGGAGCCTCAAGTCGATCATTTTGGTTACCTCCCCCACCCATTCCAGACGCGCCTGGTTGACATTCAGGAAGATCTTTGAGGGAAGTGATGTCCGCATCCTGTCGTTTTCTTCCCCATATTCCGGCTTCAATGCCGGGGAATGGTGGAAGGAGAGGGAGTATCTAAAGGATGTGCTACTGGAATACGAAAAGCTGATCTATTATATACTGAAATACCATATATTGTTTGATGGTGAATCAGGATGATTATTCTTGTAACTAGACTTTCTCCTTGCTATCAAAGCATTTTACCGCCCATATCTGCGGTCCGGAAAGATCAGGAGTTGAAGAGGGTTTTGCGCTCCAACTCCTGAATTTCTTTAAGAGATTTATCCCTTGATAATCCTGGGGATCATCATATGGTTTTGAGGACATATTGATAAGGGATTCTGATAAACGCAGCCGGCAAAGGCGGCGATATATTTTCTCAAATCAGGCAGTGATACCACTTCATCCACAAATCCCCTCTTGGCGCAGTAGATGGGCCTTGATTTATTATAGTATTCCTGGGCCAGCTCATTCATTTTGTCAATTACAGGCTGGAGAGGCCTTCCAGCATCCCGCTCCTTGACGAGTCTTCTGGAGAAGGAAGCTGCCGCCGCAGTCTCCCCGTGCATCACATATATCTCCGTGGTGGGGGTACCCAGGGTGAAGGCGTTGTGGTTATTGGCGGTCGGACCTCCCATTATATAATGCGCGGCTGCTGTTCCTTTTCGAAGCACTATACAGATCTGTGGCACATCCGTTTGCTCTATGGAGTAGATCAGTGACTGGCCGAGCCCCAGAAGTTCCGCCTTTTCAGCGATATCACCCACGTCGATTCCCGAGGTATCCTGGAACCAGACGATAGGGATCCTGTCCCTGCCGCAAAGCGTCACGAATTCGTTCATCTTTATAAGCCCCTGGCGGTAAAGTTTTCCGCCGATCCCGGGGTAGGGCGCATATTCAGGGTACTTGGCTCCCAGAAAGCCCTGCCTGTTGCCGATAAAGGCGATCAGCAGACCGTCTATCTTGGCAATACCCGTGTATACCTCAGGGCCGTAATCAGGCCTGAACTCCATATGCTCGCTGTTATCAAAGATGCGGGCCAGGGTCTCGTCGAAATTGTAGCTCCTCTTCTGATTGAAGGCTACTATCCTGTTGAGATCATCGGACGGGAACTTAGGCTCTTTCGGCTCTGCCACCCGAAAGAATGCAGGATCATAGGCAGGCATCATATCCATGTATCTTTTAAGGGCGTCAAGCACGCCTTCCTCTGTCTCATATACCTCTTTAAAAAAGCCTGTTTCATTGTAATGTATGGTGACACTTCCCGGAGGCACCTGCTTGAAATGTCTTGTTGCTTCTATAAGCTGCTCGGCCCCTTCCTCGTCAAAGAAGCCCTTAGGGCTCATACCTCCCACGATACCTCCGCCTCCCACAGCGATATTGGCGTCCTTATGGGCGATTAGAAGAGTGGGACTGATGCCCTGGTATCCCCCTCCGGCAGGGTTTGTTCCGTAGATGCCCGCCAGGATGGGAACACCCAGTTTTTCAAGTTCCGCGTGCCTGAAGAATGTGGTACCGTTTCCTCTCCGATTGGCATATACCTCTTCCTGTTCCGTAAGCTTAACACCGCTGCAATTAACCAGCCATACCAGAGGCACATGCAGCCTTTTGGCCATATCGGTCACCCTGAGCTGGTTATCCGCCTGACCTGAGATCCAGGCGCCAGCCATAACCTTGTTATCAAAACCTATGACAACGGCCCATTTACCGTTTATCTTGGCCAGCCCGTCGATTACGCCGGTTGTGCCCTCCTCGTTGAGTTGAGGATTATAGAGGGTGTGAAGAGGACACCATGTTCCGGGATCGATCAGGTGCTCAATCCTCTCCCATACAGTCATCTGGCCCCTCTTTTTGATAACCTCTAAGGGTATCCCGGCATTTTTTACCGCCTCGACAGCCTCGGCAACCTCCTGCTCCACTCTGTTGATCTCCGATACATTTTCCTCGGACTCCTTTTTCTGTTTATCAGAAAGGGCCTTTCCAAAGGGAGCCATATTTTCAAAATAAGCTCTCATCTCTACCTCCTGTAATTTTTAGTATTTTAATCGATTTCGAAGTCCCGGTCCTGATACTGTTCCTGAACACGAAAAATAACATCCCCCATCTTTGTTTGTAAAGCCCGGGGTAAATCAAATCCGGGCCCTCTGGACCCGGATTTCTACTTCGTTATATTGAAACCGCTTGAAGACAACCCTCCATAACAAGAGGATTATCCTTGAGCGGGAGTCCCCCCTACCTGTTTGCCTTGCGGATATCCAGTTGATCAAGGGCGGTGATCCATTTACAGATATTTGAGGATCCTTCAACGATCTGGTAAGCAGGGGCATCCCTGTAATATCTCGCCACCGGGTATTCCGTTGAATAGCCGTAGGCGCCCAGTATCTTCATTGCCACCTGGGAGGCCTTGACAGCTATCTCACCGGCCAGATATTTGGCCTGTGCGACCTCCAGCGTGTTTCCCAATTGCCCCTGGTCTTTTTGCACCGCCGCCCTATAGACCATTAGGCGCGCCGCCTCCAGCTCGCAAGACACCTGTGCTATCATATCCTGGTTCATCTGAAAGGTGCCTATGGGGTCTCCGAACTGTTCGCGCTCCTTACAGTAGGATATGGTCGAGTCCAGGCACGCCTGGGCTACGCCTATTGCTCCGGCGGCAGCGGACAGGCGGGTCTGGTTAAGGGATCCGAACACTATCCTGGCGCCGTTTCCCGGTTTGCCCAGAATATTTCCTTTGGGCACCTTTGTATCCTCCAGGATGATCTCCCCCGTCGGACAGGATCTGGTCCCGATCTTATCCAGATCCGTGGTGGTAATCCCGTTGAAATTCTTGGGCTCTATGACAAAGGCCGAAAGGCCTTTTCCCCTTGCCTCTCTGTCCGTATAGGCGTAGTAGATCACGGCATCCGCGGACGTGGCATTGGATATCCATGTCTTGTAGCCGTTTAACAGCCAGTGATCACCCTTGTCCTGGGCCGTTGATTTCATGGCCATAACATCGGAGCCGGCATTGGGCTCGGTAATGGCGAAACAGCCTAAGAGTTCAGCGGTTACCAGCTTGGGGATATATTTTTTCTTTAATTCGTCCGAACCATATTTGAATATGGTAAATGCGCATCCAAGGGTCTGCATGTTGATCTGCACCCTAAGGGAACTGGATGCCCTGGCGATTTCTTCCGAGAGGATCATGGCTGCGAGCCAGCCCATCTCATTACCACCGTATTCCTCCGGGATTACGGTCCCGAAAAAGCCTAATTCTCCCATGGGTTTCATGGCTTCCTCGTAAGGGAAATAGTGATTCTCATCCCATTCGTCGGCATAGGGCGCGACCTTTTCGGCAGCAAAGTCCCTTGCCATGTCCCGTAACATCTGCATCTCTTCACTTAGCTTAAAATCCATTTATTAGCCTCCTTTATTATTAATATATTTAGCAATGTAAGATTTAGTAGATATTAGTAAAATAAACTTGTCCCTTTTTCTGTTTCATGATCCTTTTTTCTCAACAAGATTCTATATAACATTGATCTGTAATTGCCAATAAAAAAATATGTATATTGTATCACTCTTGTCCAAAAACGATTTACCACAGAGACTCAGAGAGCACAGAGGATATTTTATTTTAATCCAACAGGGAGATACCTGTTGGATTAAAGAACTCATACCTTTGGGAGTAGTGAAATAAACTCCAGTCGTAGACTGGATAGAATCTTTTCATTTGTCGGTATCTTCCGACAAATGAAGAAATGTTACTAATTTCCGTAGTCTCTGCTTGTCCCGCCATAGCTTCAGTGACGGCGGATGTCTCTAGTGAGCGACGCGAACGAGTGTGATAAACCTGCATTTTATATTTTGGATCGAGTCTAATTAAATCAAACATTTAAATTTAACAAATCAACAACATATTTTTATTTTGGACAGCAATGATATTGTATATATATTTAATGCTTTTTGTGGGTAGAAGGACAGGCGAATAGGGCGTAAAGAAAGGGATCTTTTGCCGGATTATTGATGGTTACAATGGGTTAGATTGACACTAGATTTTACGGCCACAGCAGGTTTATTAAGGTACCAACAGTCACGGAAGCAATCAGCATTATCAAGGATGCCTTGAGCATGTCTTTCCATCCCAATTCTCTCAGCATAACCACAAATGTTGCGATACAGGGAAAAAACATGGCCAATACCACACACCCTATCACCAGTTGCTGGTTTGTCAGGTTAAAAGGGGCAAGCATCCCGACAGCCACATCCTTGCGAAGGAATCCAACCACAAGGGCGATAACCGTCCCATCAGGAAGGCCCATTAAACCGGTCACTACCGGAGAAAAGAAATTGGCGACGTATCCAAGGACACCCAATGAATAGAGCAGATTTACAAAAAGCACCCCGATCAGGACAATGGGCACTGCCTCTCTCAGGAAAGCGTTCATGCGCATCCATAGTTTCTTGAATATAGCCTTTAAAACGGGACGGCGATACGGGGGGATCTCAATGAACAGTTCGGGCGCAAAACCCTTGGTTAGTAAATTCATTATCAAACCGAGGCAAAGCCATACGAGTGCCAACACGCCATATATAATGAGAACATACCTGAGGCCCCGATCGCCTACGAGGCCGAAGATCATGGCGTGGAGTGAGGCGCAGGGAATTCCTATGGAGATGAGGGTACAGGCGATAAACCTTTCTCTCCGGCTCTCGAGTATGCGGGTGGCCAGGATTCCAGGGACATTACAGCCGATGCCCAGTATGGTGGGGATAATCGCGTAACCATGCAGGCCTATCCGGTGCATGAAGACGTCCAAAAGTATGGCCAGCCTGGGTAGGTACCCCGAGTCTTCCAGTATCCCCAGAATAAAATAGAAGGAAAGGACATAGGGAAATACCATGCCGATCGGTACAAAGAGCCCTGTACTCAGAAGCCCGAAAGACTGAACAAAATCTATGTCCCCCTGGATAAGGGAGCCTATGAGTATTTCGTGCAAAAAGCCTTTACCGCCGAGGGATTGGCTGAGCGTAACCAGGATGGGTTTATAGTACCTTTCGAATACGGGTTCGAACACGTGCCCGATCAATCCTTCTCCTAAGAAGCGGATTACTAAAAAGGATATCGACAGCACAATCAGCGCGGTTACCATGCCTCCCAAAGGTTTAATGGAAAAATCCTGGAGTCTTTCAAAAAAGGTATGGTGACGGTGGGTGATTTTTTGGACCTGGTTTATGATCCTACCGACCTTATCCCATTGTTGTGATTTGTCTAGATGGGGGGGGTCGGGTATGGGCGCCTTTGGTATCATTTCTACCAGGGATCTAACGCCCTCGCCGGTAATTGCGGAAGTAGGGATAACGGGGACCCCTAGCATGTTTGAAAGCTTGTCAATATCTATTTTGATTCCTTTGTGTCTTGTCTCGTCCCAGATATTTAGCGCAACCACCATGGGCTTTTTCATTTCGAGTAATTGAAATATCAATATCAGGCTGCGTTCCAGGCGGGTGGCATCAACAACACAGACGACAACGTCGCCTTCCTGAATCATCTTTACCGCGACATTTTCCGCAGCAGTGGTGGGGCTTAAAGAGTAGGTTCCAGGAACATCTATTATTGTTGATTTTTGCCCCCGTAATTTTAAGAAACCTTGTTTAAAGGTTACGGTGGTACCGGGATAATTGGAGGCGACAACCTGTATGCCGGTGAGCCTTGTAAATAAAACGCTCTTGCCGACATTGGGATTGCCGATAAGAAGAACTTTCAACTAGGTTTCCCCCTGGTCGGGATTGTAATCATTATTCTATTTGCCATGTTGTAACCTAAAGCGACTTCGGTGCCGCCGACATGGAGAATAACGGGCCCTTTGTGGAAGAGATTGGAGACCTTGGTTACTTTTGAACCGGGATGGATGCCCATGGACTCAAGTTTCAGGCGAAAGGTTTTTCCTCCCGTGATAGCGGAGATCGTACCTCTCTGGCCTTTCTTCATCATGGCCAAATTGATTTCTTTGTTCATATGACGCCTTTATATAAAACCGGGAATTATGGGCAAGGCACGTGCAATCCCGGTTTATACCATCATTACAATAATATGAGGTTATTCTTCTAGATTTTTAAAAAGCTACATCCAGATATACACTGTTTCTGGCCGGGAATCAACCCAACTCTCATACATATCCAGCCATCCATCAGGCATTTATTAATAATGTTTCTCAATTATATGGGCTTTTGCGGACTTGTCAATCCCGGAATTAGATTATCCACCAAAAATCCTCCAAAAACCCACCATCGAAGAAAGACTGAGAGATAATAAACCACAAGGTTAACAAGCCGCTCCAAAAAATCTGGGCCTTAGATATTTTTACTTTTGGCAAGATAGAGCCACTTTCAATCTCTTATCGTTATATGCACTTTTGGAACGCTTTAAAGGGTTACGAATACCAGAAGTAATCATAGCCTAATGTAAGTAGCCTGGAAAGAGATATTGAAAATATGATCAATGATGAAAATTTAAAGACTAATGCGTTAGAGGTAGGGGCGAACAAAATGTTCGCCCCAGAACTTTATACGGAAATTCCAAGGCTGTTTAAATCATATTAGAATAAAATTCCCCGGGATAGGGATTCATCATCAATTCTATTTCTGTCGTTTTGCGATTAATGGGGGCATTTGCATACCGCCACCGCCGGGACCGCCGCCAGGGCCACCCATGCCGCCTTCCATGGAAAAGGTAAGTTTCATCTCATCGCCTGAAACTGTTGCTTTGTAATTAATTTTCATATCATTTCCCATGGCATTTACATTCACGGCAAAGGAAAGTTTATCACCCTCTATCTTTCCTTCGATGATCTCATTTTCAGTTCCCATCGGTCCCACAAAAGTTCCGCCAAGGTTGTTTCCGTTTGCCTTGAAGTTAAATGTAAATTTCATTGGACCACTAGGCCCGCCACCGGGTCCACCGGGAGCTCCTTCAGGAGCGGCCATTTCGGCTACCCAGATACCGGTAACATCGGCGATATCTGTGGCCTTCATACCGGTCGTTGCACATCCTGAAATAATAAGTCCGGAGATAAATATCAGTGCTAAAATTGCCAAACATCTGCTTTTACAATTTTTCATTTTTTATCCTCCTTTTCTGTTTAATGATATTATTCACTTTTGACATACTCAAAAAATTACAACTACTTATCGTTATACGCACCTTTTCGGCACTCCAAGGGGTTACAAATACCAGAAAATATGATAACTTTTTTAAATGATAAGTTCAAGTTCATATATGTTGGAGATATCTAAGATCTTAGGACTGTCTGAGAAGTTGTGATCAATAGCAGTAAAACGTAACAAATTCTAATTTTTCTATTAATATTGGTAGGTTATATATGTTTAAGCTGCCCTAGATTTTTGATATTGTCAAGTCTCTTT
>Ga0315541_1000692_pt1 | contig 35125 bp, 30 predicted proteins | sample SalMarSW160190MG_FD_203095 | JGI IMG/M metagenome (GOLD analysis project Ga0315541, IMG submission 203095) | Salt marsh sediment microbial communities from the Plum Island Ecosystem LTER, Massachusetts, United States - Salt Marsh Sediment SW1601-190 ...
TACCATCAATATGGTGCTGCACAACTATGCCGGGGTCGATATCACATCTGCTGGAGTCAGTGTTTCACCGCACCTTCCCGATGCTATTTCACGGGTTCGCTTCCGCGCGGCGTACCGCGGTGAGTGGCTTGAAGTGGAGATCAGCCCTACTAAAGTTCGTTTAATGGCGGATAGGGGCATAGCTGCTGAGATACCGGTGGTGATTGACGGTACTTGGCATCTTATGAAGCCAGGAGAGCTCTTAGAACTCTCCATATCATAGAGTGCAGGTTTCGATTGAGGATTGTTAGATTCGAAGCTTTCGAGCTTGCAGGCTCATTCGAGAAGTGGATATGCGCAAGGCCCCCTCAAGCGGTCGTCCTATGGCCTATTCTTACTTTGTGCCTCCTGAGGCGAGTGCTATCGCGCCGTATACTGCGACATCATAGCCTAGCGGAGTCAACAGAACTTCCGGTGCCTCGACATTCAGGTGCTTGTGCATCTCGATCTTCATGGGTTCAAGGATCTCGGGATGCTCTAGAACCAGCGTTCCTCCAACCGTGATGATCTGAGGATCATAGGCATTGGCAATATCGGCGAAGGCGATCCCTCCATAGTAGCACGCTTCGCCAATGACACTCTGGGCTAGTCTATCCCCTGCCTCAGCCGCAGTGAAGACGAGCGGCGAGGTGACAAACTCGAGCAACTCACTCTTGGAGGGTTCTCTATTCTGAAATCGTCTATCTTGAACTCCTTTCTTCCGGATTAGCTCTATGAGGATAGCCCCATAGTCCTCCCTAAGTTGGAGTTTTCCGTTGATCAGCCTGGTCCTCGCATTCTTCGCGATTCCCGTCCCTGAGCAGTAGGCTTCGGCGCAACCGTAGTTTCCACAGCCACATTTCAACCCATCTTTCTTGACGAAGAAGTGTCCCACTTCGGCGGCGTTATCCTGCTTCCCGGTCAAGAGATGCCCTCCGTCCCATACGCCTCCTCCTAGACCGGTGCTTAACGTTACATAGACCAAATAGAGGTCACTTTTGTCTTTAGTATCTTTTCCTACCCCGTAATAGACCTCTCCCAGTACGGCCGCGACACAGTCGTTCGCCAACCTGACCGGAATGCCGAACTCCTCTTCCAACGGCTGCACCAGCGGGATGTATAGTGGCTGAGCTAAGGTAGATTCTGGACGGTGGATCGGCCTGATATTCGTCGAGTCCCGTATGTCACCGTCTTTTAACGGGCCGGCAGAATCGATCCCGATTGCGTCAATCGTGTCAATTCCTTTTTTGGACATTCCCTGACGAAGCATTCCGATCATTCGATCGGCGATACCAAGGTAAGCGATGCCATCCGCATATTCTACGAAACGGTCAGAGGCGATCTCCGTTTTTTCTCGGGATCTGTAGATAATCGTTCCGTTACCGTCTGCTATGACAAAAGCTACCTTCGTCGCTCCAATGTCAAAACCCGCTAAATAGGTCTTCATGACTAGATGCCTGACGTAGCAGTACTTGCTACTACTATCATTTCCGAACCACCTGGGTTTGTTTCACATCTGAACATCATGATCACCATAGGGGTAATCTCTTTTGCCTCATTGGGTGTATTCCCAGCAAATCTAGCCAAAGTGCATAAGAGCTCATTGAGATCACTTTCCTAGTATCCGTTCTATAGTGTTACTTCACATAGCTTAGAGCAGTTGCTTACATACTTCTATGTAGTAATCCTTGGGATTCGAAATAAGCTCAGCCAAAACTTCCATTTTACAGGGTCTTCCATCGTCACTTACTATGTGATCCACCGTCTTCACAGCCTCCAGGGGGATAGCCGCCTGCTGAAGGATCTTTACACCTATTTTGGTAGCGAGTGGAGTGAAAACTTCTCCAGCAGAAACGTATACAAGTAGTTTCGCGGCTGCTCCACCAACGGCTTTGTCAGTGACAGTAGCTCCTCGAAATGCTTGACCTAGGATTGAGATCGCTTGTAAGAGAGGCTTAAGTTGCTTTTCCCGGGATGTGAATAGGACGCTGTCTCCCTTCTCCACAAGTAAACTCAGGCCATGCAAATTGAGCTTCTCCAGCGCACGTCTGCATCTCTCACTCACAAGTCCCTCCAAAGTGGCACGAGAACCTTTCTGACCAATATCTTGTACTATGGCAAGAACTTTTCTTACAACAAGGTAGCTCTATCAGAAGCAAGTCCATACTCTGAATCCCTTACCAGCAAATCGCTGCCTTAATGTGTTCACCTCAGGCTAGAATCTGCCTTCTGGCTTTCCCAGATACGAAACTGTGCGAGAACCTGTTCTGGGGCGGCTGTCCCTGTAGTTTCCAGCTGTTTTATAGTGACAGAGGCCATCAGACATGCAATGAAAGCGGCTTCTTCCGGGCTTGCACCTACGCAGAGTGTGGCCAATAGGCCTGACATGACAGAGTCACCAGCCCCAACTACATCGATCGGTGCAGGCACAGGAATTGCTGGGACATGAATCATTTCTTCTTCCTGGGGGAATACTAAGATCCCCTGGTCTGCAATAGTTATGAATACTGGCTTTCCGCTCATTCGTCGCAATTCCTGTCCCCAGTGACGAAGTGCTGTAAGATTAGGTCGTTCCTCAGGGGTTTCTCCCAGGGCTATGACAGCCTCACGGTAGTTGGGTTTGCAAATAACATTTCGAAAAAGTCCGATCCTCGCGCGTGAGTCAGCGATGAAAACCTTTCTGGGGTAGGCAAGGGCTAGCTGGCTTAGTTCATCCCTTATCCGATCGGTGATGATACCACAGTTATGTTCCTCTACTTGATCAGAGATTGCCACTCCATCCACTTGCTGAACGATCATCCGCAATGACGCAATAATCCGCTCTTCGAGGGCGGAGGGCACCGCCTCACGGTTTTTGATGTCAATGCGATTGAGCTCTCGTGGACTTTCTTTCTTTTCTCTTAACATAGGTTTTATATATGTAGGAGTAAAGTGCGATGGGTCAACAATCATGTGTTTCATGTCCATGCCAAGAGTCTTCAGCGCTCCGACTACTTCGTACCCTTCACCATCCTCACCGATTATAGTAAGTATTGACACGCTTGCGCCGATGGCGCGCAGGTCTTTGGCCACTGTGCCTGCTGCTCCGGGAAGCAATTTCACGTCTACTGCTTGATATGCCTCAAGACCTGTTTCCAACGAGATCTCGGTAAGCTCTTTGTCAAGGATGAGATACTTGTCTAAGAACAGATCGCCGATAACAAGAATACGAACCTCCGATACTCTTGAGAGTATTTCCAAAAGCCTTCTTTCGTTCATGAATTACACTCTTTTAAGGATTAAACGCCGTAAGTTCGGTAGAGTGAGTTTATGATCGCCGCGCACATAGAAGCTTTCACCCTTGTCTTGAACCGCGCGGACGAGGATGGTTTTGTAAGGACGAAAGTAGTAACTGGCCTTATTCTTGGGGGCCTCGTGGTGGATATCCCGACCCAGATCAATGAGATCAAAAACAGCTGTGGTGAAGTGCTCAATTCGTTTTCCATTCTGATGAACAACATTTCGTGCCGCGGATAGCGCCTTTTGAAACACTTCGGGTCCCATTACAGCGGTGCCGTAGTTTAAAAACACGCCTCCTTCTAAATCCAAGAGTGCATGGATAAAGGTCAGGAAGTCTCTGTAGGAAGCTAGGGCAGCTGCGGCAGGATCGAAATTGGGATGCAGGTGAATGATGTCTTGTCCAATCCCAATATGAATTGTCACAGGCAACTGCAGTCGATAACCTGCAGCAAGAATAGAGATATCACGGTGAGGAAACTCCCCATCTTCTATTGCTTGACCAACAGCTTCTCCAAACCCCAACCCCTGCTTAATTCCATGGTTTACTGCCTCGTTAAGGCCTCCCGTCTCTTGCCAAAGACCGAATTGCCCTCGGGGCAAGTAGTATGCTACAGATTCAGTCGTTGCTCCGAGGAGAGCTAGTTCATAGTCATGAATGGGGCAGGCTCCATTCCCTCCTACATGTGTGATAAGACCTCGCTGCATTAGATCGATCACATACAGGGAAAGTCCCTGCTTAATCACGTGTGCACCCATCATAAGAATGACCGGCCTTTTATCCTCCCGGGCTTGGACAATTCGAGCAGCTATTTGCTCAAGGCTGGGATCATCGAACGATGGGGCTTCCCAATCGAGTGGAAGAATATCGCGCAGATGCATATCATGGGCGCGCTTGGATAGGGGCTGAAGACATAAATGTTTCCGGTCAAACTGAGGATAAGACATTGTCACTCCTTATTTATTATTTTTGCTCTCCACTAGAAAGCGCATCAGTTGTATATACCCCCGAAAATCGGGGATAATAATGTCCGCACCAGCTTCTATCAATCGCTCTCTTTTCCATTTATTCTTTCCTTCACGGGTAATCTCGTTTGACGCGACACCAATAGCAATCCCTCCTACGGTCTTAGTCTCTTTGATCTCCACAAACCCGTCACCAAAGGAGACGAATTCTTCTCCTTGCAGGTGGTGCTCTTTAATAATGCGCTTGATGACCATTCGCTTTGAAAATAGCTTCCAGTTGTCCAACGCTCCATAAATCCCTGAGAAGTATTGGTCAATTTGTAGACTCCGGGCCTCGCCCAATACATAAACCTCATCTGTCCCGGAGGCTAGGTAACATGGTACCCCTTGGTCATGAAGAGCCCCAAGCATTCCCCGAGCTCCCGGGACCATAAGTTCGTCAGGATCCACCTGGCCAGTCTGTAATGCCTTGAGCCGTCCCTTGATATTTTCCCAAATGCGTTTGTGGTACATTTTTTTGTACTCAACAGACTCCAACGGTTTACCGCCACGCCGCTTCACTTCTTCGATAAGCCTGATCATTTGGTAAATTGTTTGCTCCCCTGTTAATAACGCAACGAAATCCCTGACAACCATCTCAATCTCTTCTTGGGACTCGTGCCGCCCTTTGGGGGTGTCCTTGAGAATCTCGACCATCATTGGAATCATGACATCTTGCCACCCTGCCCGGATCAGGGAAAGTGTACCATCGAAATCAAAAAGAGCACACTGAATATAACCCACATGGAGACTTGAATGAACGATCTCGATATTTGTACCAGAAAGGTAGTTCATTGCTTATTTGAGAGCCGCTTCGGCTAGGGCAATTGCTCCCCAAAGTGGTGCCTCGTCTCCCAGAGCAGCTGAAACAATTTCGGCCGTGAAGTCTCGCAATAGGCTCAACCGCACTGTATCCCGTACCCATTTCAAATACTGCGCGCCTGCTTTAGTTACACCCCCACCTAAGATAACTCGATCCGGATTCATTAATGATATAGCACAAGCAATTCCCCTCCCCAAGAACTCGGCAGCCTCTCGGAGTACCCTAATTGCTACCTTGTCTCCAGCCGCTGCTGCCTCAGCTACCTCCTTAGCCGTAAGTGCTATTGTGTTGCGGCTCAAAATGGTCCGTAGAGGCGTCTCAATCGCTGGTTGTGCGGTCATGATTTCACTGGCACGACGAGCAATCGCTTGCCCTGAGGAGAGCGCTTCAACACATCCTCGCCGCCCGCACGTACAGAGGGGCCCGTCCTTCAAAATCGACATGTGTCCGATCTCTCCAGCAAGGCCATCCCGTCCATGATGGATCTGCCCTCCAAGGATCCACCCTCCGCCGACCCCGGTACTGACAGTGACATACAAGAGTGTCTCACTGCCCTTCCCGGCCCCAAACCGCCACTCCCCAAACGCTGCAACATTAGCATCATTGTCCACTACCACCGGAACCTTGAACCGACTCTCTAGCCACTCTCCCAATGGGAAACCTTCCCAACCACTAACATGGTGGGATCGCACCACTTTCCCTTGCTTGTGTTGGACCAGCCCCCCGAAGCTTACGCCTACAGCGGCAGGAGCCTCCCCTGCCAGAACCTCATCGCATATCTCCAACATCACTTCCCGATCTGCGGTTGCATCATTCGTTGGTGGGGAAAGAACGGAAGCCACCCGGGTGAACCCCTTGCCCTCGGCACCCTCACGCCGCCAAGTTGCCGCTGCTAGCTTCGTACCACCAAAATCAAGCGCGAGAAGGATAGGGTTCATAACAGTAACTCTCTGAAGACCGCGTGAAGAATAATTAGATGTGCATCCTCGATGTGCTGCATATCCTCCGCGGGAACGATAATGCAAAGGTCTACCTTGTCTTTAAGCTTCCCCCCCTGGTATCCGGTGAGTCCTACCGTCTTAAGGCCTCGCCCTTGAGCAACGTCCATGGCACGTAAAACATTACTGGAATTGCCTGAAGCGGATATCCCGATAGCTACGTCCCCGCGCTGACCAAGCGACTGCAGAGGTTCAGCGAAGACCATCTCGTAGCCATAGTCATTGGCATAGGCAGAGAAGGTTGCGATGTCATGTAGAGTAACCACTCGGAAGCGAGGCCGGCCCTCCTGGACTGTGCTCTTTCCCAAGTCACAGGCAAAATGCGATGCCGTAGTGGCAGATCCGCCGTTCCCAAACACAAACACTGTTCTCCCTTGGTCTCTGATGCCTTGAAGCAGATTGACCAAGGGCTCTATCTGATCATCAGGTAAAGCCTCTAGAAGAGCGGCCAAAGTGCATAGGTATTCTTTTGTCATTTTTCTCCTTTCCGATTGGCAATACTCACTCGAGTATTCTCAGACCAAAAGATATCCTTCAATCACTGCTTTAGCAACTTCGGTTTGATGAAGTGCATATCAAGCGGTAACTTCAGAAATGTCGGTGGTTTTTTTTGCGAGGACCCTAGTTATTGATCTCAATCGGCAAGATTGACATAATCGATTTTCCCAACGATTCTTTTCTTGGAAGAGTGCAGCCCTTTCTTTTAGCATTTGAAGCATCTCGATTTCTCTCAAGAGGGATGAGGAGCTTCGCCGCTTATTGGCACTTGAGCGAAGGAGGTCCATTGATGCATCAAGAGACGTTCGGGTACACGCGTGATAACAAGAGAGTTGATGTGTTCACGCTCACCAATCGGAGTGGGTTAAGGGCAAGAATAATGACTTACGGGGGTATTCTTCTCTCTCTTCAGGTTCCTAATTACCACGGTAAGGTCCATGATGTCGTATTGGGTTATAATAATCTGGAAGATTATATCAGGTATAACCCGTATTTTGGTGCGGTCGTAGGGCGTTATGCCAATCGCATTGCTGAAGCTCGGTTCACCCTTAACGGGGTAGAGTATCGACTGACTCCAAATGAGGGACATCATCATCTGCATGGCGGTATCAGAGGATTCGATAAGGTAGTATGGAGTGCGGAGGAAGCAAGAACGAATAAAGGAACGGGCATACAGCTTGTCTATTTGAGCAAAGATGGTGAAGAAGGGTACCCGGGAAACCTTATCTGCAAAGTAGTCTATTCTATAACGGAAGCCAATGAGCTCCGGTTGGACTACGAAGCGAAGACGGACAAACCCACACCGCTCAATTTGACCAACCATACATATTTCAACTTGGCAGGTCACGACTCGGGAGATGTGCTCAGTCACGTTTTTCAGATTAACGCTGATCGCTATGCACCAGTCGATAATTACTTGATCCCTACCGGTCAGATTAAGACGGTAAAAGGCTCCTCCCTAGACTTCACGCAACCAACTTGCCTTGCTTCCCGAATGAGCTTGATGACATCCGGATATGATCACATATATGTGATAAATAAACGCCCTGGGACGCTATCCTTGGCAGCAAAGGTGCACGATCCAGCAAGCGGCCGGACGATGGAAATCGATACCACCGAGCCAACCGTTCAGTTCTACACTGGCAACTGTCTGGATGGCTCCATTACAGGAAAAGGGAGCGCAGTCTATCAACGGCACGCGGGTTTCTGCCTTGAAACGCAGCATTTTCCCGATTCTCCCAACCGACCAGAATTCCCATCGACGATTCTCAAACCCGGAAAGACGTATCGGCAGCGAACCATTTATCGCTTTTACACCGAATGACCACCACGCAGGAGGATCACATTTCAATCTCTCAAATCAGGAGTCCCTTGCACACCTGCAATAAAATGCCCCCTCCTCACACCACTAACTCTGTTGGGGTCCGTACCACTCCTGTTAGATTTAACTTCAGACCAAGCTCTGTCAATTCTGTTGGATCAGTGAGTTCCCCCTTCCTTAGAAGAGCGAAGCGCGCATTGTTATCTCCTACTGGCCAAGGAGGCCTGTGCCAGGTTTCTTTATGGAGCGCGATGCCTAGTGTGCCATCTAAATAGAACGCACGGAGCTTCTGTAGATCAGGTCCATATTGATCGCGATCAGGCGGTGCGACTATGAGAATCGATTTGCCTTCCAATGGAATGAAGATTTCGCGCGTGTGCGGATGACTCTCCATCCTGACCAAACCTGGAGATTTGTAACAGACTAATAGGCCCATATCTAACTTCTCATTGTCTGGACCAATATCAACGTGTCGCGTCCAATACTTTAGGTGGAGGAAATCCTCCAATGGTTTTCCCATTTGAAGACCGATGATTTGTCCGTATTGCTCGAAATCTTCGACTGCTAGTTGGGCTAAATTTTCAACGGCTATTACTCTTGTTTTCATCTTACACCCTAAATAATATCAATTCAAGATTTCCGTAGTCTATTCCCTCGTAAATGGAGTGTCCGCTGCCAGGACTAAATTGAAACCCATTGCTTCGTCTGTGAGGATTGAAATGCGGCTGCTTCCACCTTGACGGCCGATAATCCGTCGGCAAAAGTAGGTATAGTAGTTTCTTCCGCCAAGCCCATCTTAACTCGGTAGATTTGATCGAACAGGAGCTTCTGAGCGTCTGCCCACCCCTCATTGTGGCCCCCGGGATACAAGAAGAACTCAGGTCTCGCTAGCACCATTGGATCGTCTAGAATCACCTGGTTAGGCTCGTCTCTTTTCCCAACCCATAATGCATTTGGTTCTTCCTGGTTCCAATAAAGCGATCCTTTGCTGCCGTTGATTTCGATGTCAAACCTGTTTTTTCTACCAGCGGCGATCTGAGAAACAATGATGTTTGCCTTGATCCCTTCGCCAATTGTCAGCAAGATCGACGCACAGTCCTCCGTATTCATTTCAAGGAGCGTCGGTTCCTTCCCAGTATTACTGGACTTTCGCCGATAGGGTATAAATGTCTTCAGATCAGCCATTACTTCTGTCACCTGGTTGCTTGTCAGGAATTGTGCCATATCCACCCAATGGGAGCCGATATCCGCTACCGCGCGTGTTAGAACTCCATCGCGCGGCTCTACTTTCCAATTGTAGTCCGTTTGGAAGAAAAGCCAGTCTTGAAGGTAGCTGCCATGGAGCATTCTAATTTTTCCGATAGCTCCTGAGTCAATCATCGCTTTTGCTTGCTGAACAGCAGGGAAGAAACGATAATTAAAGCAAACAGCATTCAGTGTCTTTTTTTCACTCGCGAGGGCGACGAGTTGTTCAGCTTCTTCCACCCGCACTGTTAGCGGTTTCTCTGAAACAACATCGACCCCTCTTTTCAAGAAGCACTTGTTGATTTCGTAATGCAGGTAGTTCGGGGTGCAGTTGTGAATGACATCAATGTCCGACGATTTCAGCAACTCTCTCCAATCTGTGTATGCCTCGGGGAGCGCAAAGCTGTTCTTATACTGCTTCAATTTCTTTTCGTCAGTCGTAACCACAGCCTGTATTTTTATATGCGGGATACGTCGCAGGTTTTCAAAGTGCGTCTTCCCGACGAAACCTAATCCAATAACAGCAGCCTTGATCTCCTGCACGATTCCTCCCCAGAATCCGGCTTTCCTTCCACGTCAATTCCCTTCCCGCTGCTGACATCGAGCAGCTGAGGAAGACCTGTTTACTGAGCTAGTTCTTTCTCAATTAGTGCAATTGTCTTTTCCACTGCGACATACTGATCTCCGGACCCTTCGTACTCAACAGAGATCCACCCATCATACCCTTGATCCTTGAAGAGTTTCATGCATTGCCCGAAATCGTACGTTGCCTCCTTACCAACATCGTTAATACGATAGGTTTTTGCATGGATTAGCTTTGTATAAGGAGCAATCTTTCGAAGAGCTTCATAGCGAATATCGTCGGCAAAGTTGCCGAAATCCGCGATAATCCCGAAATTGCGATCCTGCAGAGCCTCGGCGATCTCGACGATTGCATCAGGGTTCGCTGTTAGGCCGCCATGATTCTCCAATAGCACACCCACAGATGCCTTTTCCGCGTAGTCCAGGAGTCGACGATACGAATCAATAGCGGTTGGGATATCTCTCTTGGGATCGACTGGGATAGGCTCTGGAGGGAGGCAAGCCCCGGTGTTGAACCGAACGTAGGCTGAGCTAATGTAGGCTGCTACATCGATCCATCCCTTAAGTACGTTGTAGTCATATGTTCGCTTCCTCTGGTTTTGTCCGGTGATGTTGCCAAGATCGATGGGGATGTTGACTATTTGCGATCCGACCTCTTGCACCCCTTCCACGATGCGGTCAAGGAAGTCGGAATCGTAAGCCATCACGCAACCGACCGATTCCCATCCTGGGAGAGTGCGCCTAAAGGTCATTTGGGATAACTCCACTCCCTTGATACCGTAACGTTTGAACATCTCCCTCGCGAAATCAGGCAAGGTGAGACCACGACAGATATGCTGGCAAAGGCTCCACGATGAAATACAGATTTTCATATATCCTCCTAGCGTATTAGATAATGCTCCGTAGGCACTCAAGCGCCTTGAGTAAGCCCTCTTCCGTCTCCATCATTTTATCCTCATGTTCTATGCTTAACACGTAATCATATCCGTAATTCTTCAAAGCACACACGATCTCCTGCCAAACCTCTTTCGGATTTCCGAAGCCTATGGTGCGGAAGTACCAAGCTCGATCTTTACGGTTAGCATAAGGTTTCCAGTCCAAGACACCATTGAGTTCGACATTCAGCCGGTTAACATAGGTATCCTTGGCATGAAAATGGAAGATTGCTTCCTCTTTCCCAAGGGCACGAATCACGGTTACCGTATCCATGCCCTGCCAAAAGAGATGGCTGGGATCAAGGTTGGCACCGATCTCGCGCCCCACTGCCTCCCGTAGTCTCAGCAAAGTTTCACTGTTGTAGACCATGAAGCCGGGATGCATCTCAAAACCCAGTTTATCCACCCCATGATCTCGGGCGTACTTAGCCTCTTGGCGCCAATAAGGGATCAGCTTCTCCTCCCACTGCCATTTGACGAGGTCCTGAAAATCCTCTGGCCAGGCCGAGACGATCCAATTGGGATATTTAGAAGTCTCACAATCCCCGGGGCACCCGGAGAAGACGTTGACAATATTTACCCCTAGCTTCTCGGCGAGCAGCACGGTGGATCTCCAATCGTCATGGTGTTGCTCGGCAATTTCCTTGTTTGGGTGAAGAGGGTTTCCATGGACGCTGAGCGAGCTAATTGAAATAGACCGTCTTTCTAAGACTTCCCGGAATCTCTTCAATTCATCAGTGGAAGCCAGGAGCCTCTGAGGATGGCAGAACACATTTCCTCCGAATCCCCCGGAGTTCATCTCTACTGTGTTGATTCCCATTCCCTGTACTTTGTCTAGAACCTGTCCTAAACCCCAACCACTGTTATTGTATACGGAAATCAGAATACCAATCCTCACTGTTATCCTCCTTTCTCTTCTGCAAGTGGGAGCACCACGACTCGCTTGGTTTCTGCCGCCTTCGCGGCAGCAAGCACAACCTCTAAAGACCTTAGGCCTTCCTTGCCAGGGACGAGGCATTCCACCCTACCTAAGACAGCATCGATGAAGTTGTCGATGCCGCTGAAGAATCTCCATTGCCCTTGCTCATAGACGGGTTCATACGGATACGGAACATCAAAAGAGAAGCTCGAGTTACTAATCGGTTGTTCTAAGTCCGCAAAGAGGACTCGTCCCTCCTCGTAGTTGATCTTCAATGTCCCCTTTTCAGCGTAGACATCCACCGTATTTTCCACTCGTCCGTGAATGGTCCAGCTTACCGTGACGGTAGCAAGTGCACCACCATGAAGCTTCCCCAGGATCACGGCATTGTCTTCGACATCACCTCCGCCTTCTTCCATGTGGGAGACTGCACTAAAGATCTCGTCGAACTCCAATCCCGTCAGGTATCGAATCAAGTCCACGCGATGGATGCCCAAATCCGCAAGGGGGCCGAAACCAGCATCTTTCTTATTAAAGAACCACGTACTTTCGGGGGACCACCACTGTGGCCCTGCATGGCCGAACACACTCCGTATCCCGAGCACCTTGCCCAAGATACCGGAATCTATTACTTCTTTTGCCTTCTGGAATAATGGAGAGAAGCGCTGGGACTGATTGACCATTAGGACGACATTCGCTTTCTTTGCCGCCTTTACCATATTTCGCCCCTCATCAAGTGTTATAGCCATGGGCTTCTCCACTAGCACAGGTTTCCCATGGCTAAGAACATCGATAGTGATAGGGGCATGGAGGAAATTGGGTACACAGACACATACCGCATCGACGGTCTCCACCATCTTCTTGTAATCTTGAAACACGTTAGTAACGGCGCAGTCTGATTCGGCCTCTGCTAGACTTGCTTCGCTAGTATCCGCAACAGCAAAGAGCTCTGCATCTGGATTGCTGGCAATGTGCGGTACATACATCCTTCTGGCGATCTTTCCAAAGCCTACGATTCCTAGTTTTAACATCTGGTACCTCCCTTCATTATTTTTTACATCAGTAACCAGGAGTCTTTTAGACTCTCCTCGGGGCGGAGTCTAGCAATTGTGTTAGTTATGGATATGTATCCGGAATGTATTCCTCCAATCTAATGCAGCAGTTCGACTTTATCCTTTAATCGATCCCATAAGGAGCCCCTTCACAACAAGTTTTAGCAGAAAAATATACACAAGGATAATCGGCAAGGATGCAATCATCGCCCCTGCCATCTGAACGTTCCAAACGGCAGTCATCGTTCCTTTGAGGTTAGCGACAGCAACTGTCACCGGCTGTGCTTGGACTCCTTGAGTAAGGGTGAGGCCAAATAGGTAGTCATTCCAAATATTGGCGAATTGGAAGATCCCCACTACAGCAAAACCCGGCAGAGATAACGGGAGCATGATCTTCGTGAACGCACTGAAGAACGTGCAGCCATCTACGGATGCACTATCCAGGAGTTCGTTCGGAATAGAGGCATAGTAATTTCTAAATAAAAGAGTAGTAATTGGCATACCATACGCTGTATGAGTTAAAATCAGGCCGAAATATGTATTAAAAAGATGCACTGTGCCCATGAATCTTACTAATGGAATCAGTATTGATTGGTAGGGTAGATAGAAACCAAGCACGATGAGGAAGAAGATGACTTCCGAGCCTTTGAACTTGAATTTCGAAAAAACATAGCCGGTCATCGCTCCAAGAGTGGTCGAAAGCACTGTGGCGCCTACAACGATGATGCTGGTGTTGATGAGAGGGCGTTTAAGGGAGCTAAACGCCTTTTTGTACGCCCCGAAGTAGAGATGATCCACAGGAGTGATGGGACCACTCGCGATTCCTTTGCTTGTTTTGAAAGATGTGTTGATGAGACCGTACAAGGGAAGGAGATACAAGAAGCTCATAAAGATGAGCAGGCCGTAGATCAGGAACCTAGGTTTCCCGAATGCAAGGAAGCGCTCAACCATGCTCGCCTCTTCTCATGTAGTGCAAGAATAGACCAACAACCCCCATCGATAGGACAACAAGGACAATACCTATGCTGGCACCGTATCCGAACTTGTTTTGGTTGAAGGTCACCTTATACATATACGTTGCAAGGACTTCTGACGAATACCCTGGCCCTCCTCCCGTCATGAGCCAGACAAGATCAAAGCACTTCAAGGAGTACATTAACGTTAAGATAAGGATCGTCACAGTTGCGGGTTTCTGCTGTGGAATAATAACATGGCGATACTTTTGCCACGTTGTAGCTCCATCAATTACTGCTGCTTCACTCAGTTCGGGATTTACTGAGGCTATCCCAGTGTAGTAGACAAGAGTTGCGAAACCTGAAAACTGCCAGATATAGACGATGCCAACCGACCAGAGGGATTGACTAGTGGACGTAATCCACGGTTGTGCCAAACAGGATAGACCGATCGTTCTTAGGATTGTGTTAATCGTTCCTGATTCCGGCAAGAAAGACCACATCCACATCACGGAGGAGACAACGAAAGAGAAAGATAGTGGGATTAGATAAATTGTGCGGAAGAAGCCTCTCCCTTTAACGCCAAGATCCAACAGGATCGCTAATCCGAGACCGAGTGGTATTGTCAGCCCTATGAAGAAAACGGTCAACTTCACCGTATTGATCAAGCTAGTTTGAAAGCCTCTGTCTAGTGTGAATAGTCTAATGTAGTTATCAAATCCAATCCAGTGGATCGGCCGGGCAAATCGCCAGTCGGTAAAGGACAAGTTAATGCTCTGTCCCACAAACACATACACGAAGATTGACACCAAGGCGATCGCAGGCAAAGAAAAAAGCACGATCCCTAATTTTCGTCTCGCCATGATCCCCTAAGCTCGGCGTTTTGTCCTTATACGGCTTTAATCCACTAAGGAGGGCGATGCGGATAGTGAAGTTCCACATCGCCCTCTGATACTTCGGTTTATTCAAAAACCTCGGCATAGGCGCGAGCGTAGTCCTGAATAGTCCTCTCGACATTGAGACGCTCACCAAAGACACTTAGCGCATCTGACATCAAGCTTAGGTAGACTTCAGGAGGCCCGCCCCAGGGACTTGCCACCTTCCTCAGATTCGGGTCTCTGTACTCCTCAATGAACTTCTGGGCCATATCGTCAAACCCTCCCACGGGGATATCAGTGCGAATTACCGTACTACCATGGGCGGTGCAGAAACCAATTTCCGCTCCCGGGGTCTTGAAGATCTCTAGCCATGCTCTGGCAGCATTGGGGTGTTTTGCACCCTTTGGCAGTACGAAACAATCGCTGTGGCACATGTAGTACTCAGTGTTACCGGGAAATGCCATGGCATCGAAATCCACGAGGGGCACACTGCCCTTCGATGTGAAGAAGCCTTTTCCCCAGGTCCCGGATTGCCAGAAGGCAGCTTCGCCGTTGACAACCAGGTTGTTTGCCATGTCGTCAGTCCTAGCAGCGTAATCAGAGTTTATGTAATTCTCTGCGATTGTTTTCATCGCCTCCAAGGCCTCTCTAATCGCGGGATCATTGGCCGGATTGGCTGTGCCTGCATAGAGGGACTCAAGATACTCGGGCCCCCCGTGAGGAACAGCGAGGAGGATCGAATCGAACATAAGCGTCCACCAATACTTGGCACCACTGCCTACCCCGTGGGCCAATGGGATATATCCGGCAGCTTTGATCCTATCGCAAGCAGCGTAGAAATCATCCAGGGTTTCGAAAGGCACAGAGATATTGAGTTCATCAATGATGTGCTTGTTATAGAACAGCATATTCGCGCGCATCACGTTTATCGGTATGCCGTACTGATGACCATTGATGGTCACGGACTCTTTAATGGCTTCAGGGACTGGGAAGTATTCGTCCCAGAAGTCGTCAACTGGGTCAAGGACATCTATGTAGGAGCCCAGCATGCCTTTTCCACCACAAACCTGGAACGTGTCCGGAGGATTTCCCGCCATGATCATGGTTTTGATCTGAGCTCGCATGGTTCCTCCGCCCCCCCCCGTAATAGGGTTCTCTACAACCTCAATGTTTGGATATGCCGCTTTAAAGACGTCGAAAATACTATCGACGGCGATCTTCTCACCACCAGCCGTCCACCAATGGTAAATGACAAGCTGATCTGTGTACTCGGAGCTTGCCAGAGCAACCAAATTACTCAGTCCCACACAAAGCAAGAAAGCTACGACGAAGATCCCTATTCTCCTTGTACGTTGGTGCATTAGTTTTCCCTCCTTTTTTGATTAGTACTACCAAGTAAATTCCTCGCTGGTTGACTTCGTATACCAGTCACTGTCGTCTCTACTTCAGGGCGCAAGCCTTTTTGTTGCGATTTACTCTCCCTCCTTGTTCCTTAATGTCCAGTGGATCTAGCAGTTGATTCTCTGATGATTAACTGTGTCTTAAGCTCAATAGTCTGCACCTGCTCTTCTTCCCGCTGTCCCTCGATTGCCCTGAACAGAAGTTCTCCAGCTTCGTAACCCATCTTATAGGGCTGTTGGGCAACGACGGTAAGACTTGGGGTGAACACAGCAGCCCAGTCGGGATCATCGAAACCTGTCAAAGAAATATCATGGGGGCAGTCGATTCCACGTGCTTTGAAGCATTTCAAGGCTCCAAGAGTCATCATTGTGTTGATGGAAAACACAGCAGTGACATCCGCCCGAAGGAGTAGTTGCTCTGTAGCCGCATAGCCTTCTTCGATTTTTGATCGTCCTTCGACGATTAGACTCTCATCTACATCGATTCCATGTTCTTGTAGACAGTCCCTGTATCCTTGAAGTCGGTGTTCAGTGGTAGTGATTCCTCGAATTCCCGTAAGCAGACCTATTCTCTTGTGCCCGAGGCCCAAGAGGTGTTCGGCAGCTTGGTATGAACCTGTTCTGTTATCAGAGAAGACTTGGTCGACCGGCAAATCCTCAATGTATCGATCGATGATCACCAGAGGTATTCCCTCATGGATCAAAGGAGAAAGAGACTCAGCGGCCATTGTAGTCGGCGCAATGATGAGACCGTCCACTGATCGCTGTTTCATGAACGAAATGAAGAATCTCTCCTTAATTGGATCTTCGTCAGTGTTGCAGCAAGTGATGCCAAAGCCGTGATTCTGACTGTGTTCCTCAATCCCTCTTGCAACGGTTTGAAAGAAACCGTCATTTGGATCCGGCAGGAGCAGGCCAATAGTATAACTTCTGCCTTGCCGTAGTCCTCTGCCAAAATGACTTGGTTGATAGCCGAGCTCAGCGATCGCTATATTTACTCGTTGCTGTAACTGCTCGCTGACGAATCGAGTCTTATTGATGACGTGAGAAACGGTGGTTATGGAGACACCAGCTTTCTCGGCGACATCTTTTATTGTAGCGGGCATAGTGAACTCGCTTTCTAAACGTTTGCGCAATCGATCGCGCAAACGTTCATTATAGCAGTAGGTCCCTCCCTTGTCAAGAAAAAAGGGGGCAGTGAACGTTGAGATAGAGTTAGGAGCCGTGTTAACGAACCTTTGCCCTGGGCTACGTTTCTTGAAGAGGACTTCTTGGCTATAATATGATATTGTTAATAGGTGGGTCGGTTTTCTTTTCGGGACGAGATGACGGAAGAGCGCAGGAGGTTAAAGTGGCAGAAGTAACACTTACCAAGGTTACTAAGAAGTTTGGTGACTTTGTGGCGGTGAACGATATCGACCTAAAGGTGGGGGATGCAACGTTTACCGTGTTGGTGGGGCCATCGGGGTGTGGAAAGACAACGACACTGCGGATGATCGCCGGGTTGGAGGAGACGACACAGGGAGAGATTCGGATTGAGGAGCGAGTGGTGAATCGGGTCCCGCCAAAGGACCGCGATATCGCAATGGTCTTCCAGAATTACGCACTCTATCCCCACATGGACGTGTACAACAATATGGCGTTCGGTCTCAAGCTGCGGAAGATCCCCAAGGTGGAGATCAGGCGGAGAGTGCACGACGCAGCAGCACTCTTGGGGATTGAGGACAAGTTGAAGAGCAAGCCGCGTGCGCTCTCAGGTGGACAGCGGCAGCGGGTGGCGGTCGGCCGGGCGATCGTGCGGGACCCTAAGGTTTTCTTGTTCGACGAGCCCCTTTCCAACCTGGATGCCAAGCTGCGGGTGCAGATGAGGACGGAGCTGGAACAATTGCACCACAGGCTTAAGACGACAACGATCTACGTAACGCACGACCAGGTGGAGGCGATGACGCTGGGGGACAAGATCGCGGTGATGAAGGATGGGGTGATCCACCAGTATGCCTCGCCTCAGGAGACCTACGATCATCCGGAAAACCAGTTTGTGGGTGGGTTCATCGGGAGTCCGGCGATGAACTTTCTTAACGCGCGTGTTGGGACTGAGGACGGAAGGGTGGTTTTAATTGGGAAGGGGTTCCGGCTGGTCCTACCTCAGGGGAAGGGGCAGGATCTTCCCAGTGAGGTGGAGGTGATTGTGGGAATCCGACCGGAAGATCTGGAAGGTCCGGCGCCCGATGGGGAGAACACGATGGAGATGAGGGTGCAGGTGACCGAGCCGTTGGGAAACGAGTTGTTGGTTTACGCTGACTGTGGTGGGGAGCGAGTGGTGGCGAACCTTGATCCTCACCGCCGGGTGGAGGTGGACTCAATGATCAGGCTCAGAGTCAATATAGACACCGTACACCTGTTCGACCGCGAGAGCGACCAGACACTCCTCTAACGCCGCCTGCTCACTCGAACAGAGTCAACAGATAGCGAAGGCCGGGGTCGACCGGCCGTGGTGTGCTCAGAGCGTCTTCCAGGCTAACCGGCTCGATCTTCGTCCTCCTGTGGCGGTGAGTCAGCCAGAGAGAGTCTGCAAGTGTGACCGCAAGAGAGTCCTCTCCTCATCTGTGTTTCAGGCCGATTAATATTCTGAATTTCAGCCTCCTTGACAGTCGCACCAGGATGTGCTATAGTGGGGTAACGATTTCGGAAAACGATTTACCATGGCGAAACAGGCGACCATTCGAGAAGTAGCCGTACGAGCTGGGGTCTCACCGAGCACCGTCTCCCGTGTACTGAACGGTAACGATGCAGATCACATGCGCCCGGAGACGAAAGAGCGCGTTCTGCTGGCCATTGAGGAACTGGATTATACCCCGGTTAAAGCTGCACAGACACTTCGTCGCCAGCGGACTCAGGTGATCGGTATCCTCGTTCCGGATATCTCAAACTCCTTCTTCTCCCGCATTGTGCGGGGGGTGGGATCGGTGGCGTTTGAGAGAGGCTTCTCAACCTTGGTCTGTGACAGCAACCACTCCGTGGAGAAAGAGTCGCATTACTTGGATGTTCTCCTTGCGGAAGGGGTGGAGGGGATCGTCTTCATTCCGGTGGGACGCCCGGATATGGAGCGGGTGAAGCGGCTGTTGCGCCAAGGGATCAAGATAGTCGTTGCTGACAGGCGTGTACAGGGGTTGCCCGCAGTCGGAGCGGATAACCTGGGAGGGAGTCGCGAGCTGACGAAGCACCTCCTTCAACTCGGCTATCGGAGAATAGCGTACATCGCTGGGCCGAAAGAGGTGAGCACGTCAAAGGATCGCCTGGCCGGCTTTCAAGATACGATGGCGAAAGCGAGCGTTGAGCCGGTAGTAGTGCATCACGGTAAGTTCACCTACGAGTCGGGCTACGAGCACGCCCAGGAGATCCTGGCCAACTACCAAGTGGACGCGATCATGGCCGGAAACGACCTCATAGCGATCGGGGCGATCCAGGCGGCTGAGGATCTCGACATCAGGGTCCCTGAAAGCCTTGCGGTGACAGGGTTCGACCACACCCCCTTGCTGGCTCTCGTGCGCCCTCAGCTTACCACCGTGGAGGTGCCGGCATACCGCTTCGGAGAGGAGGTATCCCGGCAACTCTTCGATGGGAAGAGCGAGGACATCACCCTGCCGGTTAAACTCATTCCAGGGGGTACCTGTCAACAGCAAGGAATCAAGGAGGAGAATAAATGAGTGGAAAGCTGGTTCGGCTGAGCCGGATCTTCCGTGCGGATGGACGGGCGGTCGTTATCGCCCTCGATCACGGGCAGTTCAAGCACGAAGCGAAGGGGCAAACCCTTGCGCCAGATGGAAGGGAGGTGATAACTGGGCATAGCCGCGCAGTGAGGCACTCGGCGGCGAAGGTGGCCCGAGTGGGAAGGGTTTTAACAGCTAGAAGTGTTTTACATCAGGAGGTGCAACTATGAGAACGATATTGCGTGTGGTTGTGTTGATCAGCTTAGCTACGATGTTGGCAGCGGCGTTTGTGGTGCCCAGCCTCGCCGAGAAAATCGGTGAAGGGCGCACCCTCGTCGTAGGTGCGTGGGGAGGACCCCAGGAAGACCTTATCCGTGAGTATGTAATCAAGCCCTTCGAGGAGGAGACCGGCGCAAAGGTCGAACTTATTCTGGGAGGAAGTTCCGGGCGTTTTGCGCGTATTTACGCCGAGAAGGACCACCCCACCATGGACATAGTGTACCTGAATTTGGGTCAGACCCCACGGGCGCTCGCGGACGGTGTGGTCCTGCCACCCAACCCCGAGGGAGTACCGGAATTCAATAACCTCTATCCTCAGGCACAAGAATTCGGGTACGGAGTGTCATTCATGGCCATCGGCATCCAGTACAACACGGACTACGTGGAGAAGCCCACCTCGTGGCTTGATCTTTGGAAGCCCGAGTACCGCGGCAAGGTTGCCCCATTTGTGTTCCCAGGTACGCAGGGCAGCGCACTCCTGGTCATGGCTGCGAGAGTACACGGAGGCTACGAGTGCAACATAGGCCCTGGCTTCGAGGCGCTGAAACAGCTTAAGCCGTACCCGGCCATTCTGTCCGGGATTCCCGAGACGGATCTGGCCTTCATGCAGGGCGATGTGTGGTTCACTCCCCAGATCCATGGCTACACCTATCTGTTCAAGGCAGAAGGTGGGCCGGTGGACTTTGCGATCCCAAAGGAGGGAGCGCCCCTAGCTATGAACTCCGCTGTGATCACAACTAACTCTCAGAATGTGGATTTGGCAGAGATTTTCATCAACTACCAACTGAGCCCGCCGGCACAAGAGGCATTCGCGCGGGAGCTGTACTATGCCCCCACCAACCGCACAGTCATCCTCGATGAGAAACTGGCGAGCATGATGCCATATGGGGAGGATGAGGTTTCCAAGCTTCTAATGCTTCAATGGAACATGATCATCGAGAATCAGGCTGAGTGGGCTGATCGTTGGAACAGGGAGATCCTGGAGGATTAGCATTAGCAGGATCATGTGCTTTAACCGCCACGGGGGCTTAGCTAAAGCCCCCGTGGCGGTTAAAGGAGGCTTTGGTGAAGCTCCCCGCCCAAAGGGCGGGGCATCCAAGCCCGCACTCTCGTGAATCAAAAAGGTAGCAATTCATGAGGAAAGGGCGCATACCGACAGTGCTGATGGTACCAGGCCTGTGCATCCTGGTTCTGGGGTTCTTCGTCCCGCTGATTCTGCTGTTCCAGCTCAGCTGGTACCAGGGCGCTCCAGGAAGCGGGCTAGTAACAAAGGCGTTGACCACAGGCAACTACACCCGGCTCCTGGGGGATGTCTATTACCTTAAGATCTTCGCGAGGACCTTTCGTATTGCGCTTTACGCTACACTGCTCTCGTTCGTGTTGGGGTACCCCATGGCTATAATGCTCGCGCGGAGCAAGGGCAAGGCGAAGACACTGCTCTTCGCCGTGGTTCTCACCCCTCTCCTCACCAACGTCGTGGCGCGCACGCTAGGGTTGATGCTCCTGCTGGGACGGCACGGTCCAATTAACAATTTACTGGCGCTCCTCGGGGGATTCCGCGTCACACTCGTGCCCAACGTTCCGGGCATCGTGATTGGCCTCACTCAAGTGTTCATGCCGTATTTCGTGCTGTCCGTGAGCAGCGTACTACAGAACATCGACGACTCACTGGTCGAGGCTGCCCGCAGTCTGGGAAGCAGCCGATTTCGTGCGTTCTGGAAGGTGGTGTTTCCGCTCAGTCTCCCTGGAGTGGTGGCTGGGAGCCTGTTCGTGTTCCTTCTCAGCTTCAGCGCGTTTGTTACTCCCCGGATCCTGGGAGGCGGCAAGATTATGGTGATGACCACGCTGATCTATCAGCAGGCCATGCTTATCCTGGACTGGCCGTTCACGGCTGCAATTGGGTTCGTTCTTTTACTGATAAGCCTCGTGTTGGTGACCATGTATACGCGTGCCTTGAGTGGGACCGAGCGAAGGAAGGTGGTGCCACAAGGACATCGCCGATGCGCATGCTGGTCTAGGGCTATCCGCCTCGCACAGGATTGGTATTACGACAGAACTGCAGCGGTGGGGCAGCGGTGGGGCTCGTTCGTTCGGCGCTGGGAAGGGATGCGCCTGTCACTCCACAGCGTGGGACTGGTGACTAGGATCGGAGGGTGGACGCTCAAGGCGCTCATCATTGCTTTCATCCTGGCTCCGCTACCAATGGTCATTATCTGCTCCTTCTCTGGGTCAAGCTTGATCACGTTTCCCCCCCGGGGTGGTTTCTCGATGCAGTGGTACGCCGGGCTTCTCAATCGACCGGAGTACATACGATCGTTCCTCCTCAGCTTGCAGATCGCTCTTATGTGCGTTGTAATCGGCGTCTCGACCGGCACATTGGCTGCACTTGGGTTAGTTCGCTACCGGTTTCCAGGGAAGGAAGTCGTGCGGTCCCTCTTCCTCTCCCCTCTTATGGTACCGGCGGTGATCGTGGGGATCGCGCTTCTTCGTTTCCTCGCCATGATGGGATGGTCAGCGACGTTTGGGGGTGTATTGCTAGGGCATATGGTATTGGTGAGCGCGTATGTGACAAGGACAGTGTCAGCCAGCTTGGTGGGGTTCGATCGCTCCTTGGAGGAGGCCGCCCACGATTTGGGCGCCGGGGCCATCTATACCTTCTGCCGGGTTACCCTTCCCTTGATCAAGCCAGGACTTATCGCTGGTGCTGTTTTCGCGTTCCTTGTCTCGTTTGACGAGACCACAGTCAGCGTCTTCACTACAGGCCCCGGTACAATCACACTTCCAGTGCGTTTGTTTTCCCAACTGGAGTACGGAGTGGATCCAACGATAACCGCTATCTCAGGTCTCATGATTGTTCTGGCGGTTCTCGTGCTGCTGCTGATTGACAGGGTGTTGGGGCTCGAGAAGTTCTCGGGGATGAGATGACCGGGGACACGCCTGGCCAATCCACGGCAAAGGAGGTTTGTTCGTGGCCATAGTGGAGTTGCGGAGCATCGTGAAGGTATTCGGTAGGAAGGTGCGTGCTCTGGACGGCATCACCCTTGCTGTTCGAGAGGGCGAGATGCTGTGTCTGCTTGGACCCAGCGGGTGCGGCAAGACCACCCTCCTTAGGACTGTGGCGGGCTTCGAAAAGCCGACGGCTGGACACGTGGTCATGAACGGCAAGGACATGACCAACGTTCCCCCAGAGCGACGGAATACTGCCCTGGTGTTCCAGAACTATGCTCTATTCCCACACATGACTGTCTTTGACAATATTGCATTCGGATTGAAGGTAAAACGCTGGCCGATACGGGAGATCCGAAGGGTGGTGCAGGAGACCCTGCAGCTTGTTGGAATGACCAGCATGGAGCAGCGCTGGGTGCAGCAGTTGTCTGGCGGCCAACAACAACGTGTTGCCTTGGCCAGGGCACTCGTAGTCAGCCCCGCCGTACTGCTACTCGATGAGCCATTGAGCAACCTTGATGCGAAGCTTCGTGTGGAGATGCGAACGCACCTCAAGGACATCCAGCGAAGCGTGGGCATCACGGCTATTTTCGTCACTCACGATCAGGTAGAAGCTCTGACGATGGCCGATCGGATCGCCATCATGCACCAGGGCCAGGTGATCCAGGTTGGCTTCCCACACGAGGTTTACAATAAGCCAAACTGCACCTTTGTCGCTGACTTCATTGGTAAGTCAAACTTCCTCCATGGGCGCATAGACGTTGTCGACCGAAGTGAAGTGTTCATCCTCGAGTGCGGGGAGCGAGTGCGCGTGCGCTCAGACGGCCGCATCAAAGGGGAAGCCGTTCTGGTGCTCCGTCCTGAACAGCTTAACCTTGTTGGACCGACCGTTCTCCCCCAGGAAGGGAATGTGCTTCCCGGCGTGATCGAACACACTGAGTACCTGGGAGAGATGGTCTACTACTACGTCCATCTGAATGCAGGTCCTGTTGTGATGACGGTTGAGTATGGCAAGCCTATGCGTGGGTGGAAGAACGGTGACAGGGTGGGGGTTGCGTGGCCCGCCGATACAGGCATGCTTCTCAAGGCGTGAACTATGAATACATGTTGCCACACCTTGGGGAACACGCGTTGCTTGAAAGGATGGTTGATGTGGTCTTGACGACGAAGTTCCTTGGTTTCGCGCTACGAAGCCCTCTGGTTGCGGCGTCTGGGCCACCCACAAGGGACCTCGATTCCATCGGGCAGTTGGTGGATGCCGGCATCGGCGTCGCGATCACAAAGACGATCCTCCTCGAGCCGTCAACCAACCCGCGACCGTGTATGTTCCGCGGTGAACGCCTTTTCCTTAACACCGAGCGGTGTTCGACGCTTCCGCTGTCAACATGGATTGACGAACAGCTTCCGGGTCTAGCGAAGCTACCGATTCCGATCATCGCGAGCATCGGGATGACCCCGGAGGATGCCGAGGCGCTTGCCGGGCCGGTCGTTGATGCCGGCGCGGACATGTTAGAGCTTTCCATCTTCACGTCGTATGACGATCCATCTCCGATGCTCGAAGCAATCCAGCGCGTCAAGTCAACGGTCTCGGTTCCGATTCTTGTCAAGCTGAGCTGCAACGTGCATGATCCAGTGGAGTTCGCGCGCAAACTGGAAGGGGCAGGGGCCGACGCGATTTCCGCTATCGATGCCCTCAAGGCTGGACTGGTCTTGGATCCGCAGACTGGGAGGCCGAGCATGCTCGAACAAGGGTTTGGTCGAGTATCGGGGGAGGCGATCAAGCCCATCGCGCTCTATCACGTGGCCCAACTGGCTCACTACGTGGATCTTCCTATCGTCGGTACCGGTGGGGTTATGACCGCAACGGACGCCTTGGAGATGCTCTACTGCGGGGCGCAGACTGTTGGACTCTGTACTTCACTGATTATCGAGGGGCCAGCACACGTGAGAAAAATCAATGATGAACTGGAGAAATTGCTATTGGAGGTTGGGGCTTCGTCAGTCTCAGATGTGCGCGGCAGAACCCTCTCGTTCATCGATTTCACGGAGGATACCGACGAACGGCGCGAGTACGAAAAGCGAGTTTGGGACGGGACAACGCGCACCGCGAAGATCAGTCCCGAGGTCTGCAAGCGTTGTGACCGCTGCTTCCAGATATGTCCATACCACGCCATCGAACGGCCAGGGGAGGCATACAACGTCGTTTCCGATCGTTGCCAAGGGTGCGGCCTCTGCGTTTCGATCTGCCCCGTCTCTGCAATCGCGTTTGTCGAGGAGGAAGAGAAATGAGGTACCTCCTGACCGGTGGGACGATCTGCACGTTCGACGGTGAAGGAACAACGTGGTCGCCCGGAGCACTGGGGATTGATGCAAATCGAATCGCCTTTGTCGGTCCAGCTGCTCCCAGAGACTTTGTCCCCGACGAGATCATCGCCTGTAGCGGGAAGTACATCCTCCCAGGGTTCATCAATGCGCATGTTCACCTAGGAGAGCATTTGCTCAGGGGATGGATGGACGAGGTCAACTTCGAGGGGCTCTTCTACTCTCAACTCTTCGCTTGGGAGAGCACGTTAACTCCTGACTTGATCTACACGGCGAGCTTAGCCGCTATGGCGGAAGCCCTTCGGTGCGGGGTGACTACCGTGGTGGACATGTACCACCATGCAGCCGCAACAGCACGGGCTGTGCAGGGGATTGGGATTCGTGCGCGTCTTGGGCAAAAGATTTTGGGCTTCTCCCTGGATCGACCGCCCCAAGCGATACCCTCCGGTGTTGATTACCGGTTCGATCAGCGCGCGTTTGCAACGCAGCTTAATCAAGCGGTCGGGTTTGCTGAACAGTGGGCAGGAGAGGGATCTGGGCGGATCACGACCGCGCTGGCTCCACACGCGACCAACACGTTAACCGCAGAAATGCTTCGAGATGTAGCCAAGGAGGCAAGAGCGGGTTCGTTTCTCGTCCACATGCACCTTGCGCAGATGCGAAGCGAGGTCGAAACGGTCCGGGAGAGGGATAGCCTCGGTTGTGTCGAACTACTTGCCGAGTGTGGATTACTCGACGTTCCCTTCCTCGGAGCTCATGCAATCTTCCTGGCACCAAACGAGGTTCAGCTCCTCGTTGATCATGGGGCTGCCGTGGCACACAACCCTATCGCCAACGCTAAGGATGCGGGGTTGATCGCCCCGGCAATCAAGTTCCAGGAAGCAGGGGTAACGATCGGATTGGGGACGGACGCTTTCCGGATGGATATTCTCGAGGCGGCGCGGTTCGCTGCGTGTCTGCATCGCGTGCACGCTGGAGACGAAGCCGTCTGTCCTGCCTACGACGTACTCTCATGGGCCACACGCAGTGGCGCTCTTGCCGTCGGGCTTGGAGAACAGATCGGATCGCTTGAGACAGGGAAGCTGGCCGATGTGATTGCTATCGATGGGACGACGATCGAGACCCTCTCCACAGAGAATCCATACACAACGATCCTTTATTACGCGGGCCCGGAACAGGTGCGATGGGTGTTCGTTAATGGTCAGCCCGTGGTTAGAGATGGCACGTTAGTGACGATGGATCTCGTGGAGATTCGCAATGCGTTTGAGGAGAGCTTTCGTGCGTTCCGGAAGCAGATAGGGAGATGAAATGGTTGAGAAGGCTACGATAACACTGACCGTCAACGGGGAACGCTTCCAAGTGCCAGTAGATGACCCCAGCCGAACCCTCCTCGACTTTCTCCGCCGCGATCTTAGGCTGACTGGGGCGAAGAACGGGTGCGATGGAAAGGGGACGTGCGGTGCCTGTACGGTTCTCATCGCGCCTGGACGGGCAGTGAAATCGTGCCAGGTTCTGCTCTCCTCACTCGCCAACGCAAAGATCCTCACGGTCGAGGGGTTGAGTGCCGATGGATTGCACCCCCTTCAGGAGGCGTTCATCCGCCACGGCGCGATCCAGTGTGGGTACTGCACCCCTGGGATGATCATGGCTTCAAAGGCCCTCCTCGATCGCAATCCCCGTCCAACGCGGAAGGAGATCGCACAAGCTCTCAGCGGGAACCTCTGCCGCTGCACCGGATACGTCAAGATCATTGACGCCGTGGAGGCGGCAGCGAAGTCGCTGGCCTTTGGAGAAGAGAGAAGATGGATACCTTCTCGTTCCGAACCTGCATGGATCGGAGCGCCCCTTCCTCCAAAGGGAGCGATCGAGAAGGCAACAGGGAGACTGAAGTTTGCCGATGACATCCCTTCCAAGGGGGCACTCATCGCACGGGTTGTTTGGTCTGTGCATGATCACGCGCAGATTCTCTCCATAAGAACGGACCGGGCTCTTGCCGTGCCGGGGGTAACCGCCGTCCTTACTGCCGATGATGTACCTGGACAGAACGTATATGGTCTAATCCGTGACGATCAGCCGGTCCTGTGCGCTGATCGTGTTCGATATCGTGGTGATCCGGTAGCCCTGGTCCTTGCTGAAACGGTGACAGCGGCAGAAGCAGGCGCGGCGGCGGTTGAGGTGGACTACCAGCCTCTTCCCCCGGTGTTTGAACCGGCTGAGGCTCTCACGGAAGGAGCATCGCCACTCTTCGAATTGGGAAACCTCGCGTGCGAGTTTAAACTACAACACGGTGACGTCCTCTCAGCAATGAGCGACGCATCACTGATTGTCTCCGGTGACTTCACGACGCAGGCAGTGGAGCATGCCTACCTGGAACCAGAAGCAGGGGTCGCGGAATGGAACGATGAGAAGGTGACGGTGCGTGCTGCCTGCCAGTATCCACAAACGATCCAGAAGCAGCTAGCCAAGATTCTTGGGGTCCGAGAGGAAGAGGTCAGGGTCATCTCGCATCCTACCGGCGGAGCCTTCGGAGGGAAGACGGACATTTCAGTTCATGCCCTCCTCGCTCTTGCAGCCGCTCACAGCAAACGACGGGTCAAGCTAACGTGGTCGCGGGAGGAGTCTCTTCGTGCCAGCGTGAAACGCCATCCAATGCGTCTCAAATACCAGATTGGGTTCGATGCAAAGGGCCGGATCGTTGGGGTCAAAGGTCGGATCTTGGCGAACGCCGGGGCGTACTATACTCTCAGCATCCCGTTACTGGAGCAGACGACAGCCTTCTCCACCGGTCCATATCGCGTGCCGAACGTTGACGTCATCGTCCGTGGAGCGTTCACCAACACACCGCCGTCTTCTGCGTTCCGTGGTTTTGGCGTTCCACAACCGACATTCGCGATCGAAAGTCTCATCGATGAAGCCGCAGAGCGGTTGAAGATATCTCCGATCGAGATTCGCCAACGGAATGCACTCCTACCCGGTGATCGTTCCCCAACAGGCCAGACGATGGGTGAAGATACCCACCTTATCGAGACCCTCGATGCAATCGAGGGTGAATACATTCACCTCAAAGAGGAAGGCTTTGGAGACTACGTCGGCGTCGGTATCGCTTGTGGGTACAAGAACATCGGCCTCGGCCTCGGAGAGAACGACTACGCTGAGGCTTGGATTACCGTTAAGTCGGCAGGTTGGGTTGACCTCCGTGTTGGTGCAGTAGACCTTGGACAGGGATCAACGACTGTTACCGCGCAGGTGGTGTCGCACGAATTGGGTATCCCATTCGACCGGGTTCGCGTTCTCTGGGGCGATACCGCGGAGAGCCCGGATGGGCGAGAGACGAACGCCTCGCGTCAAACCGTCGTTTCCGGGAACGCGGTCCTAGAAGCGGTCAGGGAATTGAGGAGACGAGTCCTGAAAGTCACGGCTGGTCTGTATCCTGACTGGATTCCTCCGCTCGTTCTCGAAGCGGGGGCGATTTGCGACAACCGCGGACATGGGATTGACCTCTTCGAGTTAGCAAGCATACTGGAAAAGAACGGAGAGCAATTAGTCTCGAAAGCACGGTACACGGCGCCACAAACAGTTCCGCTCGGCTCCCTAACAGAGGGCCTTGCTGTGAAAGGTGCTGCAAAGAACTACTTCACGTATGCGTTCTTCTCAAATCTTGCCCTTGTACGGGTAGATCCCGAGTCCGGTCATGTCTGCACGGAACAGATCGTATCGGCCTACGATGTCGGCAAGGCGCTCAACCGTCTGACTGCTGAAGGACAGCTTGAAGGAGGTGCGGTGATGGGAATGGGCTACGCCCTGTCAGAGAGATTCGTCACCTACGGTCCCGACTGCACAACGACCCTTGCCCAGTGTGGCCTACCACGAATTACCAGCGTTCCAACGGTCGTTTCTCGATTCATCGAAGCGGAGGATTCTCTGGGGCCGTACGGCTCCAAGGGGATCGGAGAGGTGGCAATGGTTGCTGTTGCTCCAGCGATCCTCAATGCTGTGCATGACGCCGTTGGAGTTCGAGTTCACACCCTGCCGGCGACGCCTGCGCTTGTCCGTAAGGCGATCTTGCGCAAGCAGGAAGGGGAAGTATCGCCATGAAGCTTCTGGTTCGCGACGGAACGTTGGTTACCCCGGGTGGGCTCTTCCAGGCCGACGTTCTCGTCTCCGGTGAAACGATAGTTGGAATCGGGAGAGACTGTGACTGGACAGTTGATCGGATAATCAATGCGACAGGATGCTACGTCTTTCCCGGTGCGATCGACGCCCATGTGCACATGGGTTTTGTGATTGGAGAATTCACTTCAACGGACGACTTTGATACTGGGACTCGGGCAGCGGCATACGGGGGGGTGACCACGCTCATCGACTTCGCCGTGCCCTTAAGGGAAGAGACAAGCTCTGCCGCTCTGCAACGGCGTATCAAAGAAGCACAAGATCACAGTTATGTGGACTTCGGTGTTCACGCGGTCATCAACCGTGTTTCAGAGACGATCGATGAGGAGATCCAACGGTGTATCACCCTCGGCGCACCAGATTTCAAAGTCTTCACGGTCTATGAGGGGTTAGCACTCGACGATGGAGCTCTTCACAGCGTCATGAAATCCGTCCGTCTGACCGGTGGTCTGGTGATGGTTCACGCCGAGAATGCTGCCCTCATCGAGGCCAATCAAGCGCGCTTAGCTGGGGAGGGAAAGCTGGGGCCGTACTCGCACTACCTGAGTCGCTCCGCGCTTGTGGAGGCCGAAGCAGTACAGCGCGTTCTGGCCCTCCAGGAGGAAACGCAGTGCCCGCTCCATTTTGTGCACATTTCTGCAGAGAAGAGCGTCCAACACATCCAAGCAGCGAAGCAATCCAGACGCCCTGTCACTGCGGAAACCTGTCCGCACTATCTCTTTCACACCTGTGAGGTGTACGAAGCTCCCAAGGGCGCGTTGTACATGGTCTCGCCAGCGATCAAGACCGATGCGGATCGTCACGCGTTGTGGCGAGCATTGGCCGAAGACGGGATTGACACAGTTGCTACAGATCATTGTCCGTTCAACAGCGAGCAGAAGATGAAGTACGCCACGGATTTTCGCCGGATACCGACAGGGCTGCCCGGAGTTGAGACAACGCTTTCGCTTCTATTCACCGCGTGGCAGGAGCGGACCCTTCCACTGGAACGACTGGTTGAGGTGATCAGTACCAATCCTGCGAAACGCTTCGGGCTCTTCCCACGGAAAGGGACTCTCCAGCCCGGTTCCGACGCGGATATCGTGATCTATGATCCTCGTCCAACCTGGCAGATTGAGCCACAGAGGCTGCACATGAACGTCGATTGGAATCCCTTCGACGGCCGGACCATTCGCGGGCAGGTTCGGACAGTGCTGTTACGCGGCGAGCCCCTGGTTGAGGAAGGGGAGTGGAGGGAGAAGAAGCCGCGCGGGCAGTTCCAGCGTCGCAGTGTCACGAGCCCTGGAAATCGCACAACCATTACTAAAGAGAGAAGCAATATCGTCGGAATCAATTCAATCAAGTGAGAAGGAGAGACTATGTTCGAGGACATTTATGATCAACGGAAGCGACTGCAGCTAACAGAAGAGGAGATCAACCAACGGATCGAGTCTGCTCCATTCGGCGAGAAGGCGAAGGATTGGAGCCGCCGTTGGCTTGACGTTGAGTCCTACGGTCAAGTTGGCCTCGCCCTGTTCAATCTGCCACCGATTGTCGAGCGTGCTGAACACGACATCCTCATTGACGTCGATGGAAAGGAATACGTAGACCTCCTTGCTGGGTTTTCGGTCTCTTCTTTTGGGGAATGCAACGAGGAGATCACCCGAGCCATTCGCGAACAAGCGGGAAAACTCGTCCACTACTTTGATTTTCCGCATCCAGAGCGAATCAAGCTGGCCGAGCGGCTGACCGAGTTGGCGCCCATCTGTGGCGGGAAAGCACGGGTTGCCTTTGGGGTTACCGGAGCAGACGCCGTTGAACTGGCGGTTCGCGCAGCTCGCTACTACACGGGGCGGCCGTTCATCCTCACGGCCTTTGGCGACTACCACGGTGTGACGTACAGCACGATGGCTCTCACTGGAAAGGGCGGGATGTGGCCCTACTTCTATCCCATTCTGCCCCAAGACTCCGGGGTTGGTTACTTCCCGTTCCCTTACCCGTATCAGAGCCCGTTCGGTCGCCCACCAAGCGGAGAATCGGATGAAGCCTGGTGTTTGAAGAGGTTGGAGGACTACTTTGAGTACTTCTTCCAGAGCAAGGAATCTCCGTATCGAGAGGTTAAGGGCAACATCACCAATGTTGCCGCCTTCTTAGTCGAGCCGTTCCAAAGCTCGGCAGGGTACATTCTCCCTTCTCCAGGGTATCTACGTCTCCTACGACGGCTGGCTGACAAGTATGGGATCTTGTTGATCGTCGATGAGATCCAAACAGGGCTAGGGCGAACCGGAAAGCTGTGGGCAAGCGATTGGGAGGATGTAAAGGTCGATATGTTGGTCACTTCCAAAGCTCTCGGTGGCGGCCTACCCCTCTCAGCTGTTGTCGCGAAGGCGGAAATTTTGAAGAGCTGGGGACCGGGGGCGCATGTCTCCACTCAAGCGGGCAACGTTCTCGCTTGTGCCGCGGGAAACAAGGTCCTGGAGATTGCGACGCGCAAAGGATTCTTGGAGGAAGTCCAGGAACGAGGCGATCACTTCGTCTCCAGACTTAAGGAACTACAGCAACGTCACTCACTAATTGGGCATATCAACGCCAAAGGGATCTATATCGGGATGGAACTGGTACGGGATCGAGAGACACGCGAGCCGGCTGCGGACGAGGCAACATTCGCCCTCCGCGAATGTGTGCGCGAGGGAATGGTGTTTGAGAAAGGGGGATACTTTCATAATCGATTCCAGCTGATACCCCCACTTACGATACGTCAAAGTACCATCGATCGTGCAGTGGAGATCTTCGACCATGCGTTCACAGCAACCGAGGAACATTTCGGCTTGCGGTAAGGGATAATCGAAATGTCGCGACGTGTTGCTGTTCTAGGTAGTATCAACATGGATCTGGTCACTGAGGTCCCCCGTCTCCCCTGCCCCGGGGAGACGGTCCTCGGGCGCGGATTCGCCCGTTACCCCGGAGGAAAGGGAGCAAACCAAGCGGTCGCCGTGGCCCGCCTCGGAGGCCGGGTGTCCTTCTATGGTAAAGTGGGGGAAGACTTCTTCGGTAAGGAGCTCCTGCAAAGCTTGCTGGAAAATAGGGCTCGTGTGAAAGCGGTGGAACAAGAACACGGCGTCTCTTCCGGCATCACCAGTATCTTGGTAGCCGAGGACGGCGAGAACGCCATCGCCTATACGCCTGGAGCCAATGCCCTGGTGGACGCTGCCTATGTGGACCGAGTCCTCTCTGAAATAGCTACAGCCAAGGTCCTGCTTCTGCAGCTTGAGATCCCGTTGGAGACGATCGACTACTTGCTCCCCCGTTTGTCATCAAAGGGGCCTCTGGTGATCTTGGACCCAGCGCCTGCCCAGGATATCTCAAGCCTCCTCTTGGATCGTGTGGATATCCTAACTCCCAATCGGGGTGAACTGGTTTCCCTGACAGAAGAGGAAGGTCTGGAAGAAGCGGCGTACAAGTTTTTGGCACGGGGTGTCGGTCGGGTGGTCTGTAAAGCTGGTAACGAGGGAGCCTATTTGATTGATTCAGGTAGCTTCCGTCATTTCCCTTCTTTTCCGGTCGATCCGGTTGATACCACAGCCGCCGGCGATGCGTTCAACGGCACCCTTGCCTGGGCGCTGGTAGAGAAGTCGTTGACCGAGGCGATCCGTTGGGCGAACGCAGCCGGCGCCCTGGCTGCAATGCGTAAGGGGGCACAACCCTCACTTCCCACCCGGCAGGAAGTCGAGAGCCTGCTGGGCAACAAGGCCTAACGAGAAGAGGCGATCAACGGTCGCTATGAATATCCCGCCTCGCTCTTTCTACTCGAACAGAGTCAACAGATAGCGAAGGCCGGGGTCGACCGGCCGTGGTGTACTCAGAGCGTCTTCCAGGCTGACCGGCTCGATCTTCGTCCCGTGTAGGGCGGTCATAACATCAAAGCGCCCATCCAGAGCGAACTCGATTGCCGCAGCACCGAAGCGGGTGGCGAGGATGCGATCGAAAGAAGTGGGACTCCCGCCGCGTTGCAGGTAGGCGAGATTGGTCACCCGCAAAGGAATCTTCATTTGCTCCGAAAGTTGGTTGGCTAGATACTGCCCCACTCCTCCGAGACGAACGTGCCCGAAGGCATCCACCTTGGTCTCAGAGACCACCTGGCCTTCCCAGCCAACCGGTCTTGCTCCCTCAGCGATAATGATGATACTGAAGTGTTTTTTCCTCGCCTGACGGCGGAGGATCTTTTTATGTACTTCTTCAGCGCTGAACTCCTGCTCTGGGATGATGATCACGTCAGCCCCACCGGCAATTCCCCCCAGCAGGCTCAGCCAGCCGCTGTCCCTGCCCATCACTTCGAGGATGAGAACGCGATGATGAGAGAAAGCAGTCGTGTGCAGCCTGTCCAGGGCATCGGTTACAACTCCAAGGGCTGAGGCGAAGCCGATGGAGTAGTCGGTCATAGAGATGTCGTTGTCAATCGTCTGCGGAATTCCGATCGCCTTCACCCCGTGCTCTGAAAGACGGTGGGTTACCCCCAAGGTATCGTCTCCGCCAATTCCAATCAGAAAGTCTATCGCATTGTGCTTTAGTGTGTTAAGGATCCGTTCTACCCCACCCTCGATCTTGAACGGATTGGTACGTGAGCTCCCAAGAATCGTGCCACCGATGTGTAGGATTCCGGAGACGTCATCAACCTTCAGTGGGCGGGTGAGGTCGTCAATCGGTCCCTTCCACCCCTCGAGGAATCCTATTGTCTCTACTTCCTGCTTGTATCCAAAGCGCACGATCGCACGGATCGCCGCATTGATACCCGGAGAATCCCCCCCTCCAGTAAGAACGCCGGCTCTTCGCATTTCAGTTTATTCCTAGAAGTGTATGTCCGGCGCTCCCGGCTTGGTCGATCAGCTCCATCGCCACCTGCTTGATCCGCGCGCGCACCAGTTTTCCCACCGTGCGCGGGTCGAAATCGGCCTTCTTCGGGGACCAGTCGCTTCCCGAGAAGAGGCCGGTGGCATCATCTGGTACTCCAGCTGGTGGGATGATCGAGTCGGCGTGCGAGATATAGAAGTCGTAGGCAGCGCGGGAGTACTCGTACTGGTAACGCGTATCCTTGTTCAACTTACACACCCCGTAGTGGATGATCTCTCGGATCTGCTCGGCAAGGAGCCCAGAGGTACCATGGAGGACCAATGGAACCGCAAGGCCTTTGTCAGCCAGTCGGTCGCGGATGCGCCTGGCGATATCGGTGCGCAGGACCACATCACGTCCCTTGGAGACGCCGTGTTGCGTTCCCACTGAGATAGCGAGTAAATCGGCACCGGTCCGGTCAATGAACTCCACTGCTTCGTCTGGATCGGTATAGAACGCCTCGTCGGAGATGACTTCGTCCTCGACTCCCTTGATCTTCCCCAGTTCGGCCTCAATCAGGATACCGCTCCCCTTTGCCATCTTCACAACCTCATGGCTAATGCGCACGTTATCCTCGAAGTCCTCCTTAGAAGCATCGATCATGATCGAGGAGACAAGTGAGCCCTTGATCGCCTCCTGGATCAGGTCCATCTCTTTAACGGTGAAGTGGTCGAGGTTCAAGAAGACGCCGATCGGGTAGTGACCCCCAAGCACCCGTACCATGTAGGAGAGGGTGCGCAACCCGGCGAGTTTATCCCCGCCGCCGGCGAAGCCTGCTGCTCCTGGACTGACCTGAACCACCAGATCTGAGCGGCGCTCAGTGTACCCTTCCAGGAGGCCGACAAGGACGTTCGCCTCAGCAATGTTGTTTGCCATAAACGCGTACCCATCTGCCTTTGCCAGTTGGTAGGCCTGCCGCAGTTTCTCGC
>Ga0315541_1000695_pt1 | contig 35072 bp, 33 predicted proteins | sample SalMarSW160190MG_FD_203095 | JGI IMG/M metagenome (GOLD analysis project Ga0315541, IMG submission 203095) | Salt marsh sediment microbial communities from the Plum Island Ecosystem LTER, Massachusetts, United States - Salt Marsh Sediment SW1601-190 ...
ATGGACGGATTATCAACATAAGCTCTGTGATGGAAAGATACGGTTTTGAAGGCCAGGCGAACTATGCGGCTTCAAAGGCAGGCCTGGTTGCGTTGACTAAATCATTGTCCAAGGAGGTCGCCACTCGGGGTATTACGGTTAATTGTGTCTCTCCGGGATTTATTGCCACCGAATTCATTCAAGACCTTCCCGATAAATTGCGTGAAGCCTACCTGGCCAAGATTCCCCTAAAGAGATTCGGGAGCACTGAAGAGGTGGCCGCTTGCGTTCTTTTCTTGGCTTCCAAAGAGGCGTCCTATGTTACCGGCTCTACTCTTGAGGTGACTGGAGGATTATGAGATGGAGGAGATTCTAAATGCCATACCCCATCGCCCACCGTTTTTGTTTGTCGATAGGATCGTAGAATTAAGCGGAACAAAAATCAAAACAACGAAAGAGATAAGGCCCGATGAGCCAGTCTTCGAAGGACATTACCCCGGACAACCGATAATGCCTGGGGCGCTTATCTGTGAATCGATTTTCCAAACAGGTGCAATCCTGCTCTCCAAAATGATGGGCGGCATCAGTGAAGGCGTTCCTGTTTTGACCCGAATTAATAATGCCAAGTTCAAAAGTATCGTCAGGCCCGGCAACACCATGGATATTGAAGCGGAGCTGGTGGAAAAAGTCAGTAATGCCTATTTCATGAAGGGCAAAGCCTCAGTTGGCGGCAAGACCTCGGTCACAGTCGAATTTACCGTCACCCTGGCTAAAGAGGCATCCTGAGGGGAGAGAATGATAACGGACAGGGGGTCTAAGAGGGAAGTACACGGAAGCTGCAGGGAGTTTTTCCCTGATTTGCTCTTCATGTTAAGAAACACAACACAGCTCATGAGAGTATACAGAGGAGGACTGCCTCCCGCCTTCAGGGAAAGGCTGATGGTTGCGGCTGCCGCAGTATATGGTTGCCGCTTCTGTTCCTGGCTTCACACCAGAGAAGCACTAAGAATCGGGGTTGACAAAGAAGAGTTAGCGAGGCTCGTCGGGGGCGTCATGGAAGGCTGCCCCGAAGAGTACAGCATCGCAGTGCTTTACGCCCAGCACTGGGCTGAGTCCAATGCTCACCCTGATCCCGAAGCTGTTCGCAGGCTAGAAGAGACCTACGGCAGAGAAAAGGCAAAGTTGGTCAATGTAGTGCTCCGCCCAATCCGGTTGGTCCTCCTCGTGGAAGACTTATGGGGTTCCTTTCTCTACCGGATCTCCTTCGGCAGATGGGGAAAACAGAGAAGATAAGGAGTAACATATGGATTTCTTAGACATTGCGGGTAAGACTGTCCTTGTTTTTGGGGTAGCTAACAAGAAGAGCATCGCCTTCTCCGTCGGAGAGGTTCTTTCCGAGGCAAAAGCACATGTAATCTATAGTGTTCAATCGACAGAAAGAAAAGAGAGTGTTTCCAAAATCCTTCCTGGTGCTGATATCTTCGTGTGTGATGTCGAACGGGAACATGAAATTAAGAAACTTGCTGAAGACATTTCCAAAAAGTATCCCAAGATTCACGGCATCGTGCATTCCATCGCTTTTGCCAATTATGAAGAAGGACTTAAGCCATTTCACGAAACAAAAAAGAAGGACTTCCTGCAATCAATTGATATCTCCTGTTATTCCTTAATCGCCATTGCTAATGCGTTTAAAGACATATTGGATGTGAAAGCATCTGTAGTCACCATATCCATCTCAACCACCAAAATGGCAGCCGAACCCTATGGTTTTATGGCCCCGGTAAAAGCTGCCCTAGACTCAACCCTGTGCTTCTTAGCTAAATCCTTCAGTTCTTTTTCCCAAATCCGATTTAATTCCGTGAACGCCGGATTGTTAAAAACCTCCTCATCCGCAGGGATACCAGAATATTTGGATTATTACCTCTTTTCCGAGCAATTAACCTTGCGTAAAAAAGCTCTGACCACCAAGGAAGTAGCCAATACGGTAGCGTTTCTTCTAAGCGAGCGTTCCAGCGGCATTAATGCCCAGGGCATCGTTGTAGATTGCGGAATGTCGGTCAACTACTTTGATAAAGATATTATTAAGAAGGCCATAAGGTTTCAGTAAGCCCATGACTTTATTTCCTGTAGTCATGCCAGTTATCGAAGCTGGACATAAACCCTCAGGGAAAGAAAATGTAGCTCATCTAAGCCGAATTGCCCGAGAGGCGCTAAAACTGAGTGCCGAAAAAAGCGGAGTGAGACTCGGAGAACTGCTCAATGACGAAAAGGGTGTCCCGTGCCCAGTTTCGGGCAATTATTGGTCTATCTCCCATAAACCTAAGTGCGTAGCGGCAGTGGTTAGCAAAGATAAGGTCGGGATCGATATTGAAGAAATGAAGCCCCGGGCTGAATCACTCTTCGCTTATTTGGCGGGTGATGAAGAATGGAAGCTAAAAGAGAAATCTTGGGATACCTTTTTTCGCTATTGGACGGCGAAAGAAGCGATTCTAAAGGTCATCGGAATTGGTATAAGCGGATTAAGGACCTGTCGGATAATCTCAGTCCCTGATGAGAATCATATTGTTTTGGACTATAAGGGGCAATTTTTTCTGGTGGAGCAACTAAGATACAGAAATCACATTGTTTCCGTCCTCAAGGACGCTAACCAAATCGAATGGGTAGTCCCAGAAGATTCTAAATCCTAAATCCGAAGCTCCAAGTTCTAAACAAATTCAAAATCCCAAATTCAAACTGTTTGGTTATTTGGATTTTGGTTATTCGATATTGATCTGAGGCGTGAAGGAATCCTTTCCTTCACGAAAAGTGGGTTTTATCAAACTCTCTTGACCGGTATCGCTCCCATCTGGGAAAAATCTCCTGGTAGACCCCGAGCCTTATTCCAATTAACTTTATAGTTCGCAGAAGCAGCATTCTGAACATCCTGGGTTTACTAAGAAGAGCTTTCATCAAGGCGAGGAGAGTTTTAGTTAGTGTAGGCGGGCACCCCTCTATTTTGGTGGCATTCTGTAAACCCTTATTGCTTCTGATGGCACAATCGCCGTAAAGGAAGACCTTTTGAGTATCTCTTTCCGGCTTCAATCCCAGCCCATAATATAACTCCGCACCGCCAAAATCCATTCCAGGATTATCTTTGCCGAATATTGATAGCGCCAGGGCAAGCGTGGCACCACAAGCGGAACAAAGAGTTTGCCCAGGATAGGGAGCGGAAAGTCCTGTTATTTTCGCCGGGGTCAGTAATTCTTTGTCTGGTTCAAATCGCCACTCAAGTTGCTCCTTTAGAGATTCTATATCCTCTCCTACGATTTGAATTGCTCTGATATCAAGAGGGCGATTGTGTCTCTGGGCAAATTCTCTCAGATAGTCAACTTGTGCAGGATCAATTCCCAGGACTGTGGCTCCGACAACATCGCACTCGAATATATCTGGGCTGGCTATAATCAAATCCTTGCGGTGGGCTACACCCACAAGAGTTTCCGGTCCCTTTTCCAGCATATATATACCATCAATTATGACCAGGTCGCTCTTGATAGCTTCGTTCAAAAGGCAAATTAGGGTGTCCAGTCGCTTACTAATATGGAACCTTTTTTTTGAATCTTTGCTGAGACAGCCCTTCAGATTCTTGAAACCCAGAGAGACCTTTGCTTGAAAATGAGTCTTGAGCACCGGGACATTTATGAGAAAGTCTGTGTCTAAGGCTGCTCTCGAGACCTGAACCTTTACTCCTCCTAAATCTAGCTCATGAAAAGCACCTGTATTGAAATCAATCAGTTTAATTCCGTATTTTTCTGCTACCTTGTCAATGCCTGTGCCCTCAAAACCCTGTTTCGTATATGGCTTAAGTTCATCAAATATACCAATGATAGCTCCTTCTCCTATAGAAATATCTTTGCAGCCATACTCAAGCAATAATTGCACGACTCCATCTATGATCTTCGACGTGGTCACCATCCCATAGGGAGGCATTATTTTGTGTCGGAAACAATTATTGGGTTTTATCAGGACTCTGTCGTTCCTACCCAGTTTCTCAAATCCATCACAGAGTTCGATAGCCCTGCGAAGCGAATCCAGAGAGCCGTCAAATTTTACCAGTGATACTGTCATGAGCTCTGCTCACCTTGATACTGTTCAATCTCTTCAACATATAAGTCCAGGAACATTTGAGCTTTCTCTTCGGAGAACAGGGCAGGCCTATAAGTGAGAGAGAAATTTAGATTCTTATTGTAGATACCTGCGGCGATGCTCAGTCCCATCGGAGTTACCACTGGTGCCGAGCCAGTAACATTGAGTATTTTGGCGTTACCTATGTTCCGCACCGCCGGTTCTTCAGAGCCTAGTTTCGGCCAGATAAAGCCCACGTTGGTAATGAGAATAGTATCAACATATGTCCGGGTAATTATCAAGAACCGACACATCCCCCTCATAACGAATAGAGGGAAGCGAGAGCAAAAGTAAAAGAAATAAACTAAGGAGAAGGCTATTCTATTCATAGTCGCATCTATGGTATTTGCTCTTACCTTTCCCAATAGCTTTGCGGGATCAGTCCTATCTTTGGGCGTGGTGGGTAACGAAAACCAGGATGCCTGATTAGAAACAACATAGCGAAAACCCTTTGGGCTTATGTTTACTGGAGCCATTACGCGTATTTTTTTACTGGTCTTCCCATGCATGCTATTCCACTTCTCCACCACTTGGTAACAAGCTGCCAGAAAAATATCGTTTAGCTCAACCCCGGCTGATTTTGCTTTGGATTGAATTTGCCCGAATTCCCCGGGATTTACAACCTTAAAACAAAAATGGAGTTCCCTGGACTGTCCCGACTTGTCATGGAAAACCCTTGTTGGGGGAGGGAGGGCAGCTATAACAAAGCGATGGAAAAGACTGGAAATCATTTTCCTATAATAACGTTCTACCTTTGACCTTTGGCTGTGGGCAAATTCCAGCAATTCATCTCCTTTACGATTTATGCGGATATCCTCACACGATTTAGAATCCTGAGAAAGCTCGTTGTTATAACTCTCGATAACCCTCCTTACGAAAAGAAGAGCGCGGAGTCCATCTGCTGCTGAGTGATGAAAAGTGAAAACCAGCGAGGATTCCCGCTCATTTTTCCTTAACAGAAGCACCCTCACCGGGAACTCCTTCTTAATATTGAGGGGCTGGTTCATCCAGGAAGAAAGATAGCTCTCGTGGTTTGTATCCTGGAGTTGCGCCTGGTCTGGGACGTTCAGGACTCCTTTTCCAAGGTCTTCTTGTATTTCACGAAAAGGTCTGAAATTTCTGCTGCGCAGAATCGTTCTCATTATGGGATGAGCTTGTTGCGCCGAGAAAATCGCTTGATTCAATCTAATGTGCTCTACATCCCCCCCAAGGCTCAGAATTACGTGAATAAGCATGGGCTCATGTATGCTATCAAGAGCTAGCAGGCATTTATCAACGCAATTCAGCGGTATTGAACCAAGGTGACTTTCCATTTTTCTTCACATAGTAGTCTGGAATTAGACTAGGCAAGGCAAGCTACAAAGCCCAAAGGGTTATAACAATACCATCGCGGCTGTATTCGAACCGATTGAGCTTATACCTGCTCCTCTAAAGGTTCTCAGCTTGCTATTCCCGCCCCTCGACCTTCTTCTTCACTGCTTGGGCAATCTCGGCTGACACCTCTTGACCACCGCGGCGCGCCAGCCAGGCTAAAGCCCCTGAAACGTCGCCACCAATGGTAACCTTCGTCTTGCCATTTACAGGTTCCAGAGTGTAGAAGCGTGTCAACTTAGTGCCTAAGGCTTTCCCCTCCAGAACCACACTCCGCTCTGGGACAAACTCGGTAATCGTCATCAATAATGTAACCGTAAGCCCGCTTACATTAGCTGTGACAGAAAGCTGTGAGCCTACTGTCAAAGGCCCCTCAGCGAGCCTCTCAATCTTCTCGATGGACGGCATCCATCGGGGCCACTTTTCAAGCTTGTCTACCAGCGCCCAGACTTTCTCGGCAGGGGCATTAATGTCGATGCTGCTCTCAAACCTCATGCCTGTCGAACTCTTCCTTTATGTAGTATCATACAATATATTATATATCATTATATAATCTAATGTACTTAGAGATGCTTAGCAACCTATCCCCCTCCCCCCTTCCCTTAATAAAGGAAGGGGGGAATGTAAATTAGAGAGGGGTTACGCCCCTCTCTAAAATCTCTTCCCCCTTCCCTTCATAAGGGGAGAGGGATAAAGGGTGAGGGGTTGGTAAACAACCTTATTGCTTATTGTTTCCCTGACATTACTCATTATGTAGTATAATGCGTAGGACATCCTATGCCACAAATAAAAGCAGGTATAATAAATGTTACCGGGTATGTTGGTGCCGAACTGGCTCGCTTACTTTACCAACATCCCCATGTAAAGCTCGTCACTGTCACCGGGAGAAGCGCAGCCGGGCAAAAATTAGGCGATGTTTTCCCCAACTTTGCGGGAACCGACTATATAATAAAAGCCGAGCTTGATAGCGAAATCGACATCGCCTTCTCAGCAATGCCTCATAAAAGCAGTATAGATGTAGTACCATCTTTGCTAAAACAAGGAATCAAGGTTGTCGATGCCAGTGCTGATTTCAGGTTAAAGAACGCTGGCGAATATCCCAAATGGTATGGATTTACTCATCCATCGCCCGAGCTATTGACAGAGGCGGTTTTTGGCCTACCCGAGCTGCATCAAAGTGAAATTGCCTCGGCCTCCTTGGTAGCAAACCCGGGGTGCTACAGCACCAGTGCTATCTTGGCCCTGGCACCCATAGTCAAAGAAGGGCTTATTCATCCCGATATAGTGGTGGATAGCAAATCAGGTTTCTCGGGCGCCGGCAGAACCCTGAGCTTGACTACCCATTATTCCGAGGCCGACGAGAACGTCCTTGCCTACTCCCTTGAAGGACATCGCCATTTACCTGAAATAGAACAGGAATTGAAAACACTTAATCCGCCACTTTCTCCCTCGATAACCTTCGTGCCTCACCTGGTGCCAATGACCAGAGGCATATTGAGCACCTGCTATGCCAAATTAGCTGATAGCTGTCAGCTGTCAGCTAGCAGCTTGAAACAGCTATACCGGGAATTCTACAAGCATGCCCCCTTCGTTCAAATAACGACCAAGCCTCCCCATACCAAGCATGTCTGGGGAACCAACCTTTGCCTTATTTATCCCACTGTCGATTCAAAGACAGCCAGACTTATAGTTATTAGCTGTCTGGACAACCTCGTCAAGGGAGGGGCCGGGCAAGCGGTGCAGAATATGAATCTGATGTTCGACCTGCCTGAGACCGCGGGGCTGGAGGCTTTAGCCATTTACCCTTGAAATGTGCCGGATTATTCCTCCCATTATCACCCTCTTTCCGGCACCCTCGCAAATTTTTCACGCCAAAAAGGACTCATTACTACAACGCAGTGTTAACTCAGTATCAGTATATTATGTTGACTAAACCAGGAATCCTTTCGCATCTCCCTACAATCGTTGGAGAGATTTTGTGTTTAGTGCTCCTGGGCAGCAGGCAAAATAACCGGGATGAAGGAATTGATTGATAGCCTGACCAAGAAAGCCGGCGATGAAATTCTCGACAAGAAGCTCGAAAAAAACTTGACAGTGCGGGTGATACAATATTAACTATAGCCTTCCGCACAATTTCGTATAAAACCCTCTCCCTGGAAGGGAGAGGGTCTGGGTGAGGGTGAATTTCCCCTTCTCTAACTCTCTCCCGCCAAGGGAGAGAGAATTATGATGATTTATGCAGTTAACTATGAAAACAGTGGCTAATTTAACGGGTGAGAAGAGATGAAGAAAGAGAAAAGACTTCTGTTGTTCTTAGCACTGGTTCTTGTTGGTGCGCTGCTTTTTAGCTCTGTCCTTGCTTCGGCCGGTGAAAATCCTGGTCGTGGAAAGTCACTGGCGGAAGCCAGAAAGGCCCTGGAACAAGAACTTTTACCTCTGACTGGAGCTGGCTTTGTTGGCATCGCCCACTCGGAAGCTGAGGGCGAAGTCATCGTCTTCGTCGAGGATGAACAGACGAGGCAAAGAGTGCCGCACTCCTTTAAAGACTACACGGTGCGGACAGAAGTTACCGGGAAAATACAAACACTTTCTACTCAGGTAGCGGAGCTCATAACCGATGTTAGCGAGGAGAGGCAAGGCGAGGTCAGCCCCCTGGTCGGCGGGATAAGCCTGTCAGCCTACGTCCCGAACCTATATTACTCCGGAACCCTGGGTATGGGCACCTATGACGACAAGATTCTGTCCAACGCCCACGTTATCGCTATAGAGCCGGGTACAGATGAGTTTCTCGACATAGGAACACCCATCATCCAGCCCGGAAGTCGCGACAGAGGAAGGTTAGGCAATCGGGTGGGGGAACTCGAGGCATACATACCTATTGACTTTGCGCCTGATGCGGAAAACTACGCTGATGCTGCTATAGGCAGTATTGATAGTGGTGTTGTTGTGTCTCCTGGCGAGCAGTTTTATGAAGGAGGTAATTACTGGGTTGAAGGGTGGACCGAGGTCTCTAAGGGAGATATCGTACGAAAATCTGGGCGCACGACCGGAGTAACCACCGGCGAGGTGATTCACACCAATGTCTCTGTCGTGGTTTGGTATGGCGACCAATTAGCCTATTTCGTGGACCAGATTGTGGTAACTCAAGAGAATCAGTCTTTCGCAGCACCAGGTGATTCGGGCTCCGCGGTGGATAAAGATGGAGAGTTTGTGGGGCTGCTTTTTGCTGGCTCCGAAGACTGCGTGGTCATTAGCAAGGCAGAGTACATTATTGATGGGCTTGGTATCGCTGTTGAGCCTCCGGGGGGTCAGTATAGCCTTACCATCTCCAGCACCCCTGGAGGGTCGGTAACCACCCCCGGTGAGGGAAAATTTATCTACGATGCCGAGACGGTGGTCAACCTTTTCGCTGTGCCTGACGAACACTACCGCTTTGTAGAATGGACTGGCGATGTGGATGCCATCGCCGATATCAATGCTGCCGAGACCACCATCACCATGTACGATTCCTACTCCATCACCGCCAACTTTGAACTAGACCCAGGTTGGCATAGCCTCACTATCTCCAGCACCGAAGGCGGCTCGGTAACCAAACCTGGTGAGGGAACTTCTATCAACGCCGCTAGCACGGTGATCGACCTTGTCGCCGAGCCTGGCGAAGGCTACCGGTTTGTGGAATGGACCGGCGATGTAAGTGCCATCGCCGATGTTTATGCCGCCGCGACCAACATCACCATGAACGACTCCTACTCCATCACCGCCAACTTTGAACTAGAACTAGGCTGGTATAGCCTCACCATCTCCAGCACCGAAGGCGGCTCAGTAACCAAACCCGGTGAAGGGACTTCTATCCATGCTGCTAGCACAGTGGTCGACCTTGTCGCCGAGCCTGACGAAGGCTACCAGTTTATGAAGTGGACCGGCGATGTAAGTACTATCGCCGATGTTTATGCTGCCGAGACCACCATCACCATGAACGGCTCCTACTCCATTACCGCCAATTTTGAGTCGTGGCATCCCGAACCCGTGGCACTATTGATGGTATCAAGCACCGAAGGCGGCTCGGTAACCACCCCCGGTGAAGGGATATCCTTGTGGCCTCTCGGCACCGAGGTCAACCTTGTGGCTGAGGTAGGAAGTGGCTATCAGTTTGCCAACTGGTCGGGCGATGTGAACACCATTGACGATGTCGACGCTGCCTCGACCACCATCACCATGGACAACTCTTACTCCATCAGAGCCAATTTCCAGGGGGCTGGGTCGCGGTGTTGCTGCGTCGCCACCGCAGCCTACGGCACTCCCATGGCCGAGGAAATACAAATTCTCCGTGAGTTCAGAGATGAATACCTGCTCACCAACCCGGTGGGAAAGGCTTTGGTGGAGTTTTACTACAAGGTCAGCCCACCGATGGCCGAGTTCGTAACTGAGCATCCCAGCCTGAAGCCAGTAGCTAGGGTTGGGCTGGCGCCCGCTGTGGCCATGAGCACCATAGCCGTCAACACTACTATGCCCGATAAGGTGGCCATAATAGGCTTGTTGGCGCTGGTTTTTGTGGCACTGGCTGTATGGGCAACGAGGCGGCGCCGCAGAGGTCTACAGTATACCTGAAGCTGAAATCCCTCTCCCTCGATAGGAACTCCCTCTCCACTTGATGGAGAGGGTTAGGGTGAGGCAAGGTGAGGTGAGGGTGAAATCGCCCATTAGCCTGCAATATTACTTATAGTTAACTGCATAAATCATCATAATTCTCCCTCCCCTAGCGGGAGGGAGCTAGAGAGAGGGGGAAATGTCTGGGACGCCGCGCAAAAACTATTGACAATTTCTTAGATAGCGGTACAATATTAGAATAGCCTCTGTAAGAAATAGTATTTTAAGTACCAACATCAAGGTCGGTGGTCAAGTGTGTGTGTCAGAGGATTGCGTTAGTTCCCATGATGCTCAGCCCAGCATATATAGACATGTGACCTGGGCTCTTTTCTCCTGCCACAGTAAAATCAACCCTCCCTTTCAAAACCCAGGGTCATTGCTAGGCGTAGCCGCCCAATTTATTGAGCGGCCTTTGTTGCCATTGCGAGGCTGCCGGAAGCAGCCGAAACAATCTCGCTGAGGGGAATGAGATTGCAGCGTACCTTTCAGATGCTCGCGATGACAGCGGAAAACAGCCTTATAAATTAAACAACTAAAAGAATCTGGAAGTGAAAGGCTTCCAATTTGAAAACTTTAAGAAAGGAGGAGAGAAAGTGAAGAATAGAATACTTTTTATCTCGTTAGCGGTCGTTTTAGCTCTCAGCGTGGGTCTTATTGGCTGTGGGCGTGAGGAGGTGCCGGAGTACAACCTGACTATCTCCAGCACGGAAGGAGGCTCTGTAACCACCCCTGGAGAGGGGACTTCTACCTATGACGAGGGAACAGACGTCGATTTGGTGGCTGTGGCTGATGAAGGCTACGTGTTTGAAGAGTGGGTTGGTGATGTGGGCACCATTGCCAATGTCGGGGATGCCACCACCACCATCACCATGAATGACAATTACTCCATCACCGCCACCTTCAGGGCTGAACAAATAAGGATAGGTGGTATCTTCGACGTAACCGGGGAGCTGGCGGCGATGGGCGACTTGATAGCTCAAGGTGCCATTCTTGCTGTGGAGGAGATTAATGCTGACGGGGGAGTACTCGGCACAGAACTAGTGCTCGTGATTGAAGATGGTGCCACCTCGGCGGATACTGGCTTTAATGCTTATAAGAAGCTGGTGGAGGTGAATGAAGTTCGAGTCATCGTCGGTCCCATGCTCAGTGTGGCGGTTATGTCCTCTGGAGCCTACGCCCAAGACATGCAGGTGCCCATGGTCTCACCTTCATCCACTTCGGCTTTAGTCCACATCCAACCTTGGACTGATTGGGCTTTCCGCACTTGCGCCGCTGATCATGCTCAGGCGACAGTTCTGGCGCAAATTATTACTGAAGAAGGCTACCAGACGGCAGCTATCTTGGTTGTGGACGATATGTATATGGGTGGCATTGGTTTCGAGTTGTTAGTCACAGAAATCCTTAAGGCAGCAGATGTGGAAATTGTAGCAAGTGCGAGATGTGAGCCGGGCCAACCCGACTATCTCACCGAGCTGAACGCTATCAAAGACACCAATCCTGATGTTATCGTTCAGGTCGGTTACCACACTGACAGCGCCGCTTTAATTTTTGAGCAAGCTGCTGCAGTAGGTCTGGACACAATTCCGTGGCTGGTTGCGGAGGGTGCTTACGGCCTGGATGCAGAGACTTACCCTGCCGCTGCCGCATTTATGGCTGGAACCAATCTTCTCGGCTGTACTCTAGTCCCAGAGGAGGTGGTTGTACCCGAGTATACGGCATTCGTGGAAAGGTATGAAGCACGCTGGGGTGAATCTCCAGGAATCTATTGTGATACTGTTTATGATGCTGTCAAGCTGATAGCTCTAGCCATAGAAAAAGCCGGAGTCTACGATGGCAAGGCCATAAAAGAAGCCCTCTATGAAGTGGGTGTTGATTATGCCGGTGCCAGCGGAACGATAACCTGGGATGAAAAGGGCGACCGGGTTGGCCTTACTTACGGAATCTGGAAACTAGTATATGACGAGGAGAAAGACGAATACGAGTACGTCATTTTGTATAATGTTGAATTCTAGTTACAATGGAAAAACAGCATGGGCCAGAGATAACCTAGCGGGACGCCAATCTCCGTCCTGCCTTCGCTCTACATTCAGAACCTGGGATATAGAGATTCGTAGCGGTGTGGTATAACGTGCACGGAGTCGGCTCTCGTGGTGCTATGTGAGCTTTCCCCAGCCTCAGATTGTGCCTTTTGCCATCTAGCGTGGCATAACAAATGCCTCTTTTGTTACCTCACTACGCAAACTAGCGGTTTTTGCGACCGCCGATACGCCTGGTGGTCGACCTGACATGGACTAACGCGGAGGCCAACATGCCCAAATTTAACAGCGAACAGATGCCATGCTCAATTTTCGCGATGATTGACCAGCGTTGACCCTTAAGTTCTTGCTCTAATCTGGATTTTTCAATATACTGGCGAAGGTAACTCGAATGAAATTGGACAGGCGAATAAGCAATCTTATTATTACAGGTTTCTCTGGCACCGGTAAGTCTCTGGTGGCTAAAGAGGTAGCCCGGGGATTAAATTGGGATTTCCTGGATACCGATGATGAGATAGTTAAACAGACTGACAAGCCTATCGCTGAGATTTTTCGTCAAGATGGGGAGGCAAAGTTCAGGGAACTAGAGCGCGAGACGATTAGAAAAGCTTGCCAGCAAAGGCAGACAGTTATAGCTATTGGCGGCGGTGCCATAGTTGACCCGCAAAACTATGAGTTGCTTGCCAAAGCCGGGTTAATTGTTTGCCTGGAGGCTAAACCTAAGACAATCTATGAGCGCTTGTTCCGTGAGGCTGCTTATAGTCCTGAGACCGAAGTTCGCCCACTTCTAGCTAACGATAATCCCTTGGAGCGCATCAGGCAGCTTAAAGCCTCCCGGCAGTCTTACTATGCCAATGTTGACTGGACGGTTCATACCGACAATCTAAACATCAGCCAGGTAGCAGAGGAGGTAATAAGGGCTTGGAGATTGCTTCGCTCGGCTAGCGATGACACCCCAATTGTCATTGCGAGGCATGAAATGCCGAAGCAATCCCAAGAATACTTAGCACCGGGATTGCCACGCTCCGCTCGCAATGACATTAAGAAAGCGGCTCGCAATGATGACAAAGACATCGCTTGCCTGGTAGAGACTGCGACTCAAAGTTATCCTGTCTTTGTTGGCTATGGTTTATTGGACAAGCTGGGTGAAAAGATGAAAAAAGCTGCTTTGTCTGGCACAGCCACCATAATTAGCGGCGAGAATGTCTTCTCTCTTTACGGCAGCAAAGTTGAGGGCATCCTCAAGGACGCTGGCTTTGCTGTTAATTCCTTTGTAGTGCCGCCGGGTGAAGAAACGAAAAGTATGGACTATGCTATCAAGATTTATGATTTCCTTGTGGAGCATCGAGCGGAGCGAGACGATATTATCATCGCCCTGGGTGGGGGTATGATAGGAGACTTAGCGGGCTTTGTCGCGGCCACTTTTTTGCGGGGCATGCCCTGGATACAAGTGCCGACCAGCTTGGTAGCCATGGTTGATGCCAGCATCGGGGGTAAGGTCGGGGTTAATCATCCTGAGGGGAAAAACCTTATTGGTGCCTTCTATCAGCCTAACCTGGTTTTGGCTGACTGTCAGACTCTTACCACTCTACCTCAGCGTGAGCTGACCTCGGGCTGGGCTGAAGTGATTAAGCATGGCATGATTCTTGATGAGGAATTTGTTCAATTCCTGGAGAGCAATGTTAATAGGTTGACAAAACTAGAGCCGGAGTTGCTTACCCGAGCTATTGCCCGTAGCGCTGCTATCAAGGCTCAGGTTGTCAGCCAGGATGAAAAAGAAAGGGAAGGGAAACGTACCATTTTGAACTATGGGCATACCATCGCTCACGGATTAGAGGCTGCTACTCAGTATAAGCGCTTTCTTCATGGCGAAGCAGTAGCCATTGGCATGGTGGGAGCCGCTAAGCTCAGTCAGCGATTAGGTCTTTTGCCTTCAGCGGCAGTGGAGCGCCAACAAGCCTTATTACAGAAATTCGGCTTGCCCACTGGCTTTTCTGGCTTGGGTTTGGCTGAGATAACAAGAGCTATGGAGTTAGACAAGAAGACCAAGGAAAAAGCAATTCGCTGGGTGCTGTTACAAGATATCGGCAAAGTGGTAATTCGTAGTGATGTGTCTCAGCAAGAAGTGCTAGCTGTTCTTCAGGAGCTAGCGGAGCCGTGACCTCTTTAGCTCAATGCCTTGATAAGTAGGACAATTGCGGTGACACAATACCTAATTCAAATGTCGCCAAAACGATTAATAACGCCTAGCAAACTAATCCAGCGGATGGCTAACATCCGCCGCTGATTTTGGTCGTTAGGCAAGAAAAAATGATATAATCGAGAGGAAGAATATCAAGGAGGGGATTATGGGTACCACAAGATTTATATACTGGCAAGATGATGATATGTGGCTCGGCTATTTGGAAGAATATCCAGATTATATGACGCAAGGGAAGTCGTTAGAAGAATTAAAAGAAAATCTCAAAGATATTTATGATGATTTAACCAGTGGTGCTATTCCGTATGTTCGTAAAGTTGCCGAACTGGAAATAGCATGAAAAGGAAAGATCTGGTAAGGTAACTGGAGGAGACGGGTTGTATTTTTATCAGACGTGGAAGAAGACACGATTGGTATCAGAATCCAAGAACAAAAGTTGCTCAACCTGTTCCGAGACATAACGAAATCAACGACAATCTTGCAAAACATATCATAAAGTTGAAGCAGGACGGCTAACAGCCGTCCCTGATTTCAGGCGGTATACCGCACTTATTGGTGTGCTGTCAAAGGTTTCCCTCAAGGTTATGCCTTGGCAAGTGGCTAAGAATGCAATACAATTTTACTAGTCAATACAATAATATAGAAACAATGTTAGGCCATGAGGTATGAATATGGAACTATTCTGGTGTAGCCACTGTGGCGGCCCATTGAAGTCCAAAGAGGTATCTCGTTGCCCTCATTGTGGGGTTGGACTCGCAGGCGCTGCGGAGGGAGACTGGGAAGCATATCAAGCTGCCCAGAAAAGATTTAAGCAATGGCGAAGAGAACAATTCCATAAGAAGCTCTCACGAATCTCAGAGAAGATATACCCTATTCTAAAGACCTGCTTCATTATCATAATTCTTTTGGTAGTATATGCGGCAATAACTTATGGTTTGTTTCGCGGTTTTTCGTACACAAGTCGACACTTCTCCACATCTCATTTGGTTTTCCGGGCGTTTATTTCCACGATTATACTCGAATTGACGATTCTATTATCATTATTTTTCTATAACAAATACTTGGGGGATCCTTTTTACTGGATCTTATCTGACCTTCGCTGGCAAAAAGGTAAGAACTTTCGCTGGAGAGAAGGTAAATATTGGCGAGACACACTCAGAAGATCAGGTCCAAGAGTTGCAGCCGCTAAGGCAAGAACCCGAAAGCTTCGCGGTTTCGATCCTCATAGTCCTCAAGATATGCAATTTAAGGCTCTTTGCGACCATGCCATCAGGGAAGCAAATCGTCTACTCTTTGCAATCGTCTGCGTTTGTGCTATTGGTGTCGTGCTAATCGTTATGGCAAATCTGCTATAAAGTGAAAGGAAATCCGCATTAGGCCTAACATCCTTTTCCAGCCGAGGCTTCCCAGCGCGGCTGAGTTCGATCCCGTTAGCCCGGAAAGGGTAGGACCAGTTATAATGAATGCAAGGAGAAGGTAGCAATGTCGAAAGTAAAAGTAAATGAAATAAGGGCAGCAATTGAAGTACTTTCTTAAAGATCAATATGTCCAGTTGAGACGGTGGTTTTGTGAAATGGATTGGGAAAGATGGGATAGACAGATTGAGTTAGACTCCGCGTCAGGAAAGTTGGATTTTCTAATTAAGGAAGCCGTTGACACGGTAGCTAAGAATGCAATACAATTTTACCACTTAAGACAATAAATATAAAAATTAATGTTAGGCGATATCACACGTAAATGCAAACGAGACTACAATGAGCCTTTGGAAATCACTGTTTGGCACTAGACATAGGCAAAACACTTCACCGCCTCCGACTAGGAGCGTAGTCAGCCCCCAAGAATGCAAGCCGATAGCAAACGCGATTCCGAACGACGCAACACTGACACCAGAAACGACCGCACCAGAAGAAATTGAAGGAATCCTGATGGTTCTTGGTGGGCGCATCACGCGCGGACCCAATATCGAAGTTGACGCCCAAGCCATTTGGGGCGCGGTCAACGAGTTAAAGACGATGTACCCCGACTGCGTCTTAACTGAGAACACATCACTCGACCTGTACCCAGAAAAGTTCACGCTGCAAATGAAAGTGACGTCCACCGAGCAGCGAGTTGCCCGGGTGAGGGAAGATTTGCTCAGCGCATTGGCGCGTCGGGGACTCAGAGTTTATGTGGAAAATGACACCTAACAACCGGTTGCAGCGGACGGGCAGTTGCCCGCCGCTGAGCTTGGTCGTTATACCAATAATTTATCCACAAAGGACACAGACATGCTGATTGCTCTCACAAAAGTCCCTGTTCGACTCATTAGCGCCGCACGTGATAGGAACTCGGTGCCATTAGTCGATATTAGCCTCTATTCGGGAGCTAGCAGAGCCATGACCTCTTAGCTAAATGCCTTGACGAGTAGCTAAGAACACAATACAATTTTATTAATCAATACAATAATACAAAAAATAATGTTGGGGCTCGCTGATTCTAAGGGTGTATTATGGCGAAAGGAAAAACTGAGCAGACACAGGAAGAACAAGATGGAAATTGGTATGTCCTTGTATGGGGACTTCCGCGTCCCGCTGGGCCACTCTCTTTGGCCCCAGGAATTACACTTCGTCCGTTAACGAGCCCGCTTTCAGTCTTCGATCTTGCTGCAGCAGGTGCGGTAGGATTTCGTAGCTGGGCCGTTCTTGAACCAGTAGCAAGAGGATGCTCTTGTGAGATTGAATCAACAAAGGACGCTGCCACCCTTCCAGGATATGACACGCTGAACCGCGCCTGGCTAGCCACCTCGCTTTTGGTTTTGCGCGGATATACACAACAAATGTGTGTGGCGTGCAGCTCGTATTCTTGGAACCTGATTGCCGGACATCAGAAGATATCCACAGAGCAGTTACCGACCTTCAGGGGCGACCTTCTGGATTTTCATCTAAAGCTCCAACTGAATTATAATGCGCAAAAAGGACCCTTAACTCTAACAGATGCGTCTTGGGTCAACGGGCACTTTCCGACATTCAATAAACTAGCGTCGGAAAGCGAATCATTCCGATTTGCCTTGGAGGCTGCGGTCGATTGGCGATATGCAAAGGACGCCCGAGCGGCTGTATCTCGGCTGTGGAGTGGAATCGAAGCTCTTTTCGGTATCAAATCAGAGTTGGTTTATCGAATATCGCTCTACTGTGCATGCCTGCAGGCGAAACGAGGAGACGAGCGAATCAAAAAATTCCACCAAGTGAAGGAACTTTATGATTTGCGTAGTAAGGCGGTTCATGGAGCCGCCCTATCCGACGAGAAAATGGCGTCGGCACTGAACGACAGCTTTGAGCTTCTTTCAGGTCTGCTAATAAGTACGATTTCCCGTGGAAGAATTCCAACGAGCGATGATTTGGATCACGCTGTATTTGGTGAATAGAAACCTAAACTCGATGCAGCCGACCACCTTCGGCGCGGTTATGCCTCGACAAATGGCTAAGAGTGCAATATAATTTTGCCACTTAAATAGTATAAAAATTAATGTTGTGCGAGGTACAATATGCAAATGCGGGTAGTAAATCTTGAGGAAAAGGCTCGTTTGATCAAAGAGCGGCATAAGTACAAGCTAATAGCCGAGCTGAACGACTACCAATTTAAGCTGATAAAGGCAAAACGTGAGTTTATATGGCATAGCCACGAAGCAACAGATGAGATGTTCTTCATTGTAGAAGGTCAAATGAAGCTTGCCACTCGTGAAAAAGTTTTCGAATTAGAAAAAGGCGAGTTGATAGTCGTCCCCAAAGGTGTCGAACATAAACCTGTTTGTGATACAGAATGCACAGTGATGTTGGTGGAACCCTCCGGCACTTTAAATACAGGGAACGCTGGAGGTCCTCTAACAGATACAGACCTTGAATGGATTTAACACACAACAGCCGGCTGATGCGGACGGCTTGCAGCCACCGCTGATTTCAGGCATCATGTCGCAAAAATCGTCAACTATGCTAAGATACTAAAAGGGATTTTGTGAGGTAGAAAATGGAAACTAAATTAAACATGATTTACTGGAGAGGTGAGAAATTCTGGGTAGGGAAGTTACTTGAATACCCTGAGATAATGACGCAGGGGAAAACATTAGAAGAACTTGAAGAGAATATCAAAGATGCCTACGTACTGATGATGATGGAAGACGTGCCAGATGAGCATCTGATTAAAGAACTTAAGTTATCAGTATGAGTAGGAAAGACCTCATCAAGAGGCTATCTGACGCAGGGTGCATTCTTGTGAGACATGGGCCCCGTCACGACCTATATAAAAATCCTGCCACAGGTAAAAAGCAGCCCGTTCCGAGGCATAACGAAATAGATGAATATCTTGCCCGGCACATCTTGAAAGAACTGACGTAACAACTCATTCCAGCGGATGGCTAACAGCCACCGCTGATTTTGACCGTTATGCCGAGAATTCACCTAAAGGATACAGACATGCCGATTGCTCTCACCGAAGTCCTTGTTCGACTCATTAGCACCGCACGTGATAGGAACTTAGTGCCATTAGTCGATGCTGGTTGTTCTTCAGGAGCTAGCGGAGCCGTGACTTATGCACTCAATTGAAAGTAAGCCCTTTTATACGCTATAATGGACAGTCCAGAAAGGGAGACTATCCTTGCTCAAAAGCCATAACTGTGGTGAACTGAGGGAAAACCATGCCGGACAAAAGGTAACTTTAGCTGGCTGGGTGCACCGGCGTCGTGACCATGGTGGGAAGGTATTCATTGACCTGCGTGACCGGGAAGGTATAGTCCAAGTAGTGTTCAATCCCCAGGTATCACAAGAGGCATACCAGGTAGCCGGTTCGCTCCGCAGCGAGTATGTAATGCAGCTTACTGGAGAAGTTGTTCCCCGCCCTAAAGGGACAGAGAATCGCAAATTGGCTACCGGAGATATTGAAGTCATAGTAAAAGAGGCTGTCATCCTTAATCCATCGAAAACGCCGCCATTTTACATAAGTGAAGATGAAGAAGTTGAAGAATCGCTTTGCCTCAAAAACCGCTACCTGTACCTGAGAAGACCGAGGATGAAGGACAATCTTCTCTTACGCCACAAGGTGATAAAGTTCATTCGTGATTTCCTCGACGCTAAGGGATTTGTTGAAATTGAAACACCTATTTTGATTAAGAGCACGCCAGAGGGAGCCCGGGACTATCTTGTGCCCAGCCGTATCAATCCCGGCAAGTTTTATGCTCTTCCTCAATCTCCACAACAGCTCAAACAACTCCTCATGGTAGCCGGGTTTGACAAGTACTTCCAGATAGCTCGTTGCTTCAGGGATGAAGACCTCCGGGCAGATCGCCAGCCTGAGTTTACTCAGCTTGACATGGAAATGAGTTTCATCGAAGTAAAGGACATATTGCAGCTCATGGAGGAACTTTTCACCTCGCTTGTGGGAGCTACTAAACCTAATATGCGGTTACTGAAGCCCTTTCCCTACCTCTCCTATAAAGAAACGATGGAGAAGTATGGCACAGATAGACCAGATATCAGGTTTGGCTTGGAGCTCAAGGATATATCTGATATCGCTGCCAATACCGACTTTCAGGTTTTCCGTTTGGCCCTCGATAATAATGGCAAGGTGAAGGGAATATGCATCCCTGGCTGTGGTCATTATACCCGCCATCAACTTGATGAATTGATAAATTTAGCGAAGAGCTGTGGTGCCCAGGGTTTGACGACCATAGCTTTCACAGGAGAGGCAATAACTTTGGATGAGGTAAAATCGGCGGCTGCTAAATATTTAACTCTTCGCCAATTGGAAGAAATAGCCGGTAGATTTGAAGCAAAGCCTGGTGACCTTTTACTTATCGTGGCTGATAAACTGGAGGTAGTCAGCAAGACACTGGACGAGTTACGCCGCGAGATGGCACAGCGACTTAATCTAGCCGATGCTAACCTATTGGCTTTTGCCTTCGTGGTTGGTTTTCCTTTTTTGGAGTGGAATGAGGCTGAGAATCGTTGGGAACCCATGCATCATCCGTTTACTGCTCCTCGAGAAGAAGATGCGTTGCTTCTTGATACAGAACCAGCTAAGGTTTATGGTCAACATTATGATGTAGTGTGCAATGGTTGTGAACTTGGCAGCGGCAGTATCAGAATTCACAATCGTCAGCTTCAAGAAAAAGTATTTAGCCTCCTTGGTTACAGTAAAGAAGAAACGGAAAGCCGATTTGGAGGCCTCTTGGAGGCACTGGAATATGGAGCACCGCCCCATGGTGGTATTGCCATAGGACTAGACCGTTTGGTGATGTTATTTGCCGGGGAGTGGAGCATAAGGGAGGTTATTGCTTTCCCGAAAAATCAGAACGCCGTTGATATGATGCTGGACAGCCCCTCATATGTTAATAAGCATCAGCTTGACGAGCTAAACCTTAAGCTAAAGCACGAAGTTCTTCACCCACAATGACAAGGAATGAGACATGAAAGTAAGCACAGAAAATTTGGGGAATTGCCAGACAGCCCTTACTATTGAGGCTGAAGCCAGTGAGTTAGATAAATCACTGGACGAGGCTTATCATCACCTAGTTAATGAGGTATCAATACCTGGTTTCCGCAAAGGAAAAGCACCGCGAGCTGTTCTGGTGCAGCACATAGGAAAGAAGAATTTGTTGGAAGAGGCATTGGAGCATCTTATACCGCAGCTTTATAAACAGGCGATCGAGTCTCAGGAAATCGAACCCATCGCCAGATCAGAAATAGAAGTTGTTCAAACTGAGCCTTTGGTTTTCAAAGCCATAGTGTCTCTCAAACCTGAAGTTAAGCTGGGCGATTATCACAGCATAAGGCTGGAGCCCGACCCCGTAATAAAAATCGCCAAGAAAGAAGTTACTGCTGCCATGGAAGAGGTCCGGGAAAGGCAAGGGGCGTGGGTGCCTGTAGGCCGCCCTGTTGAGCTGGGTGATTTAGTTACCATAGACATCGAAGCCAATGTGGATGGAGGCCCCTGGTTAAATCACAAAGATGTATTATATGAAGTGGATAAGGATTCACGTTCACCTGTGCCTGGATTTGCCTCTCATTTGCAGGGCGCTGAGAAAAATAAAGAAAGTACTTTCAGCTTGACTATTCCTGATGACTACCCCATTAAAGAAATGTGTGGCAAAGAGGGCACTTTCAAAGTCACTGTTACCGAAATAAAGGAGAAACAGTTGCCAGAGCTTGACGATGAATTGGCTCAGAGCGCCGGCTATGATAACCTGGCGGATATGAAGAAGAAAGTGGCTGTTGATTTAAGAGCTAAAGCTGAGGCTAGTAATCGCTTGGAGTTGAGGCAAAAGGCACTTGACGCGCTGGTGGAAATCAGCGAGGTAAACTATCCCCCTATTTTGGAGGACGAGGAAATTACCGGACTTCTTAGAGACGAGGCACAGCGCTTGGGCTTTAGAGAGCTAGGGGATTACCTGAAGAGAAGTGGTAAAACAGAGGAGGAACTTAAACAAGAACTGCGTCCTATGGCGAAAAAGCGGCTTACGCAGGGTCTTGTCTTGGGGAAATTAGCTGAAGAGGAGAAGATTGAAATTAGTTCCTCAGAGGTAGATAATAAGGTAGATGAGATTACCAATGACGCGGAGGATAAGGAAAAAGCAAGGCAGTTCTTCTCACTGCCCCAAGTTAGGCAATCAATTGAACAATCTCTGCTTACTCAGAAGACGTTGGACCGATTATTACAAATAGCCATTGGCAATATTGAGAATAAGACAAAGGGGGAATGATGGAAACAATATCTCAAGTGATAATTCCTACAGTGACCGAGACTGGTGCTCGGGGGGAACGTATTTTCGACATATATTCTCTCTTGCTCAGAGAGAGAATCGTTTTTTTGGGCACGCCGATCAACGACCAGATAGCCAATCTTATTATTGCTCAGCTCCTCTACTTAGAGAGGGAAGACCCAGAGAAGGATATAAACCTTTATATTCATTGCCCTGGTGGCATTATCAGCGCTGGCTTAGCCATTTACGATACTATGCAGATTCTTCGTTGCCCTATATCTACCATTTGCGTTGGTTTAGCAGCTAGCATGGGCACCTTGCTTCTTTGTGCTGGAACTAAAGGCAAAAGGTACGCTTTACCCAATTCGACTATACACCTGCACCAGGCAGTTGGTGGTGCTCAGGGGCAGGCGGCGGATATTGAAATTGCCGCCAGAGAAATCATGAGGATGCAGGAAATGATACGTAACATCATAGCTAAGCACACCGGTCAGCCGGTAGAGAAGATTGCCCACGACACCGACAGAGACTTTTATCTTAGCGCTGACCAAGCAGTGGAATACGGCATTATAGACGAAATACTTAGCAAGCCAGCCAAGAAATAAAATGGATGTGCTACGGTTAACAGCGGCCAGGCTCTGGTCAGATTAACCCCCCGAACGGTGCTGCCTGTAAGGGCTGAGGCGTCTTTTAGTTTTAACTGGTAGGATGATAGCGGGAATGCCAGACTGGATGGAGGCAAGTGCTACAGGTTATGCTGCAGGTGAAGCATTCGGTGGGCTGGGCAAGGGGGGCTTAATTACCATCATCGTCGTTTCCATAATCGCTATTGTTACCCTCGTGTGGATCTTCCGTGAGACCGGAAGGCGAGAGTAAATAATCTATATTAGCCCAGTTTGGCAGCCTCCTCTCTAACCAGGTGTCGGATCCTTTTATGGATTTCCAGCGGAGTAGCTATATCCTTTTCTTCAGCCAGCCAATGAAAATGCTCTCTATCGCCGCTTCCTCCAGCTTTCTCCCTCTCTTTTACCACCCTTTCAACAGCGTGGCGGCTACCTTTCTCCCAGGTTTCCAGAACCACCCACAAATCATATAGACTTACCGATGCCAGACCCACGGTGGAATAGGGCAAGGCGTACTCATTAGCATTGAAAGCAATAGCTAAGCCCTCTGCTTTGTTGACAGCCCGAAGCATTTTGAAATCTGTGATGCTATCTCCTACGACCGTCCAACGCGAAAGCGGTTTTCCCATCCTGGTGCTAAAGTTCTCCAGTGCCTCTACCTTGCGCCTCCCCCCTACTGGTTTCACCTGGCCTATAATTCTTCCCGAACTTGTTTGAGGCAATTTCTGCCCATAAAAACAGTCCAGATATTCCCTTATTCTAGTATCGTCAGTAAAAGGATTAAGATTCACAATTTCGTGTTCTGTTTGCTCCAGTAAGGCAAATTCATCCTGGCTTAATAGTTGGCGAATCTGCGCTAGTGGAAAGGAAGTGCAAGCTACATTCTCGCTGGGTATGCCCAGTCTCTGTGTGATGGGGAAGGCATATTGTTTGTAACTAGTACTAATACAAAATATGTCCCACCCTCGAGATTTAAGTTCGGAGATTAATTCAGTTGCCCCTGGGGTTAACCCAGCTTTCTGCCCCATAGCAGCGATTTGTTCCTCTTCTATTCCGTGATAAGCAAGGAAAGGAGTGATGAGAGCAAGTGTGTCTCCCGGCTCGTAGTCAGGCCGACCTTCTAAAGTCAGCAAATCATCATAACGGCTGATGACTTCGAAAATCTTGCCGCCACGGGGAAATAGCTTCATCAGTTCATAGGCATTATCTTGGGGAGCTAAAGGGCCTTCGAGGTCAAAGCAAATCAAGTTCATCTCAGACTTTTCTTCACCTCCTCATCTATCCTGCCACTAAGGTTGTAGCCAATGATTAACTTTCCTTGAGCATCAATTACTCTCCTGTCCTTTATGCCGACCTCGCCCCGGCTCAGAGCTTGTAATGTCAAGATGATGAGAGGAAGTTCTCTAGCAAGTTCGTGCTGGCGAATAAGCCGAAACAGTATCTCTTTGTTATCCTTCCGCCAATATTCAGCGAAGGGTTCACCCTTAATAGAGAAGAGGCAGTAGCTAACTGCCGGACCTCTATCCAATTCAGGGGTAACCAGGTGCATCATTGCCCCGGCTGTGTCAGCTTTATTTTGTATCAACGTCCAAATTACCTCCTGCCAGCTACCCGTAGGTCCACCGGGAGGTGCAGGATGGAGATTAATCATATCGTATTTCTGGCATAGCTCTTCACTCACGATGAGCATATAGCCAGCAAGAACACAAAGGTCGGGAGCAAATGGTTCAATCTTCTTGTTTACCTCTTTATCGTATTTGATACGCCACTCTTTCTTGATACCCAAATCCTCTTCCTCTTTAGCAGTCTTGAACTTTTTGTTAGATAAACAGACAAGAGGAATGTTGTAGCTCCGAACAAGCTCAAAGAACAGGTCGCTTTCCTTCGCCTCGCCAGGTTCTCGGTTGCTGAACACGAAGCTAATTTTCCCATCAATGTCGCCCCTGTGACTCTTATCCTGCACAGCTTGCAAAAGCTGCCGGGCAGCTTCATCTCTCCCTGTGGAAAACCAACCAATGTTCAGCAAGAACCCGCTTTACCTTCTTCACTCATGTCATTTTGAGCCCTGCGCTTTTTGTCATTGCGAGCGAAGCGAAGCAATCTCTTAGCGCTCAGGGTAAACTCCGCGAAGAATCTCCAAATATATGTTTCCTTGTCCTGGCCCACATGCTAGCGAAATGAGCTAAATAGCTAGATTTTTGCCCGAATATTTTGCCCTGAGCTAAAGAATTTAGGAAGTCGTCAGGTCCATCGAATTCGGGCATTTCCACATATGCTCGGCCAATTTCGCCTAAAGTATGGGCATCGCTGCCAGCGCTGGCAGCCTTTCCCTGCTCTTTGGCTAGTTTCCATGCTCTGGCATTGCTATTAGAAAATGGCGTACGAGAATTAAAAGTTTCGATAATATCGACCTGGGATAAAACTTCCGTCGAGGTTAGTGGGTTAGTATTCCAGGGCAGCGACCTGCCAAATGGGTGGGGAATGCCAACTAGACCGCCTTGGCTTCTGATTCGAGATATTGTTTTCTGGGGAGATAATCCCCGGGGAACTTCTTCACTGAGAAAGAGCCCCATTATTTCACCCACGGGCGTTAAGATTTCCTCAGCAACGATTACTTTAAACGGGGCAATTTCCCTTAACTTTAAGGCGCCAGCAATGGTGTTGTGGTCAGCTACAGCAATACAATTTATGCCTAGCTCGAGGCAGCGCTCAACTATTTGCTCCAAAGGTGTGAGACAATCTATAGAATAGCAGGTGTGGACATGTAAATCAGCTTTTATCAATTAGCTTACCTAATCTTGTTATTGCCTGTCGGTCATTCTGAGCGACCGAAGAATCTGCCCCTTTTGCCTGTTACCTGATTATACCAGATTCCTTAAAGATTGCAGCCAAGTTCATTCAGCCTCAGTTGGGGAAAGGAGCTGGCATTGCTGATAAGAGAAAGGCGAATCAAGCGATATTAGCCAGCCTTCTCCAGATATTCCCCGGTGCGTGTATGGACTTTGATGATGTCGCCTGTATTAATGAAAAGAGGAACCTGGATGGTTGCTCCCGTTTCTAGCTTAGCTGCTTTAGTGCCCGCAGTGGCCCTATCCCCCTTGAAGCCAGGCTCTGTCTCCGTAACCTGAAGCTCTACCGAAGTGGGTAGCTCTATGGTCACTGTATCCCCCTTGCAGGTCAGAATCTCTAGCATCAGACCCTCTTTTAGATAATTTGTGCCCTCTCCTATTTGAGCGGAAGTTAACATAATCTGCTCGTAACTTTCGTTATCCATGAAGTAATAGAGGTCGCCATCGCTATAAAGGTACTGGACTGGGCGATGCTCCAGAAATACTGGTGTAACTTTATCCCCGGATTGAAAATTCCGCTCGGTGACATTCCCGCTACGAACACCACGAAGTTTCAACTTAACTACAGGCTGCCTTTGCTGCATCTTAACGTGTTGGTATTCCAAAATTTGGTATATTTCGCCATCTAGCTCTATGGCGACTCCCTTTCTCAATTCTCCGGCATCAATCATTTAGTAACCTCCGTGTTTATTGAGAGTGAATTGTCACTCTGAGTTTTTCGCTCCTTGTCAGAATAACAAATCCCTTTTTGCCTTGCTAAGCACTTTGGCCTTGCCATTTTCCAAAACTACCATATCTTCAATCCTAACGCCACCTTGTCCCGCAAGGTAAATTCCCGGTTCTATGGTAAAAACCATGCCATCTGCAAGTGAATCAGAGGAGCTAGGACCAAGCGTGGGAAATTCGTGCACCCCTAGCCCAACACCATGTCCTAGACCGTGTCCAAAGGCATCTCCATAGCCAGCTTGTTCAACAACGCTTCGAGCCAATTGATCTGCCTGCAAAGCATCCATACCTGATTCAACTCTCTCTATGGCAGCGGTCTGGGCTTTGAGAACTATATTATAAATTTCCCGGAAGGTTTTGTCTGTCTCGCCCAAAAATAAGGTGCGGCTGAAGTCGCTGCAATAACCGCTGATTCTGGCCCCCATGTCAATCAACACCGGTTCACCAGAGTAAATGATTTTTTCTGTAGGTCGAGCATGGGGCAAGGCTGAATTTGGCCCTGAAGCCACAATGATTTCAAAGGGCATTCCTTCACTGCCTTCCTGGCGAAGGAGTTTTTCTATCTCCCAGGCTGCCTCCTTTTCCGTTATGCCAGGACGAATTATCCCCTTTGCCTGTTCGAAGACGGCATCGGTTAGCTCTACTGCTTTTGTGATAAATCCTAGTTCTTCGGGCTCTTTTATGGAGCGAAGCTGCTCTACTATGCCAGTGGTGGGAACAAGCTCAAGGTTGACTTGCTTGGTCTCTATTGCCTCGCTGAGCTTATGATAACCCTCATAAGAAGTAAAATTTGCCTCGAAGCCTAATTTGTGCCACCCTAAATCAGAGACCAAATCAGGGAGCCAGTCACGTAACTCTTGCTTAGTCTGGATAATTTCGAAATCTGGGGACTCTTCCTTGGCTTGTTCCACATAGCGAAAGTCAGTAGCTAAAATAGCATTCTGTCCTGAAATGAGTAGCCATCCGGAGGAGCCGGTAAATCCGGAAAGGTAGCGGAGGTTCTCCGGCTGAGAAATCAGGAGAGCGTCTAGTCCCTTTTCGGCGATCAATGCTCGCAGCTTCCGCAATCGCTTTATCCCTGACCTTCTCCTCGGGCCTTCGACAAATCTATTCGTCATTTCGAATTTCCCCTTACCCATAAACTTCTCTATCTTGCCCGGTAGGCAGATTACAATCCCAGTACCATCCGCGCAACCCCAAAGTAAATCGCCACGCCAGATATATCCAGAATCGTAGTTATAAAAGGGGCGGACACCAGAGCCGGGTCAATTTTGAGTAGACGAAAAATAAATGGTAAAGCTCCGCCTGCCAGGGTTGCCATCACTGAGATTGCCACCAAAGTCATGCTCACCACGGCGGCCACTTGCAGGTTTCGGCCGAACGCATAAGCCCAGCCCAGGGCAACCGCACCGAGGACAATGCCCAGGAGAGCACCTATCCCGGCCTCCCGCAAGACCACGGCCAGAGCCCGTCTTGGTTTCACTTCCCCGGTAGCCAGCCCACGAATAACGACGGTGGCCGATTGCGCTCCCACATTCCCGCCGGTGCCAATCAACAGCGGGATAAAGGCAGCCAGTATCAGTAGCTCGCCGGTAAGCAACGCTTCATTCCGGGCAATAATAGTGAAAGTAATTGTGTTCACCACGATAAGCAGGAGGAGCCACACCCCCCGGCGCCGGACAACATCAAAGATACGGCTGGCAAAGTAACCTCGCTCCGTACCCGGTACTGCACCAAAGCGATAAATATCTTCGGTGGCCTCTCGCTCTATGATGTCTGCCACATCATCATAGGTGATGGTGCCGACGAGGCGCTGTTCTGTATCCACCACGGGAATCGCCAGCAGGTCATGTTCCCGAAGTTCCCTGGCTACTTCCTCGCGGTCGGTGTGGGTAGAGACAAAGGGCGGGTCTGGTTTCATGATATCGCTTACCTTGGCATCCGGGTCAGCGATGACCAAGTCCTTGAGCGAAACAGTGCCTATAAGATAGCGGCGGCGGTCCATGACATAGCACTCGTATACAGTCTCCCGATTGATGGCCAGCTGTCGGACTCTTTCCAGAGCCTGTGTCACAGTCATATCGCTGTGCAGGTCTACGAATAGGGGAGTCATCTCACGTCCGGCCGTTTCTTCCTCATAGCCCAGCAACTGCAGGGTGACGCGGCGCTGGTCGGGCGAGAGTATCTGTAACAGCCTGCGGGCTACCTTGGCGGGTACCTCGTCCAGCAACTCCGCCCGGTCATCGGGCGGCATTGCTTCGAGGAAATCCCTTGCCGTCTGGTCACTGAACGCCTCAAGCAGCTGGTTCTGAAACGCTCCATCCATATCGTCGAAAACAGAAATGGCAAGACTCTTCGGCAGGAGGCGAAACGCTATCACTGCTTCGTATGCCGGTATGCTGGTCAGGAGGTCGGCAATATGTGTGGGTTCCGAGTCCGCTAGCCTCTCTCGCAACTCCCTGTATTGCTTGTTTTCCAGCAACTCCTTGAATGTGTCTTCATTCAAAACTTCCAATGGCAGCCTCCCAGGAAAATCTTCGGCCATATCACGACAAACAAAAGCCCCACGTCCGGTGGGACGTGGGGCACACACGCCTCAATCATAGACCTACACTAAAGCAAGCCCCACCACCATCGAACGAAAATGGCAATCTGTCGCCGTTTACGGTCTGGGTCTGGGGATGATTTCATTTCCATGCCCTATATTTCGTTCCAGAAAGGATTATAGCCCGCGCACACAATCATGTCAATCTAAGTGTTGACTTGAAGATAAAAGGTGACATTCTAGCTTCTTGGCAACAGCAATGTTGACAAAATAATACGGATTTATTATTATATAAAATAGCCATTGACCCTTGAGGCAGTGAGCTAGAGAACTGGGTAGTTAAAAGTCCGCTTGGATCGGCGGTGACCGAGACGGACAAGGAGAGTTGTCGTGATAACCCTCTCGGTTATGCCGGGAGGGTTTTTATTTTATAGTCATGTGTGGCGCTATAACGACTGGGATGTAAACAGGTGATAAGGACAGGCTTTATTGGCGCTGGAACGACGGGCACTGCTCTGGCAGTAAGGCTTTCTCAAAAGGAATGCCCGGTGGTGGCTGTATCCAGCCGAACTTTGTCCTCGGCACAGAAGCTAGCAGAGCTGGTGCCCAATTGCCGGGTTTGCCATGCAGCTCAGGAGGTGGCAGATGCTACTGAGTTGGTCTTCATCACCACTCCTGACGACGTTATAGTCCAAGTATGCAGCGAAGTTCAGTGGCATGGAGGACAAAGCGTCGTGCATTGCAGTGGCGCTCATTCCGTGGATATTCTGGAACCAGCAAGGAAACTTGGGGCTGCTGTTGGCTCCTTTCACCCGTTGCAGACTTTTGCCGATGTTGACCAGGCCATAGAAAACTTGCCTGGCTCTACCTTCGCTCTGGAAGCCGAAGAGCCCCTATTATCAACGCTAAAGGAGTTGACTCTCCTCCTGAACGGCAACTGGGTGGAACTTAAGCCAGGGGACAAGGTGCTGTATCACGCAGCAGCCGTCTTCGCTTGTAATTATCTGGTGACCCTGGTTAAGTTGGCTCTGGACCTGTGGCTGGACTTCGGGGTATCGTCGAAGGAAGCGACCAGGGCCTTGCTACCCTTGCTCCAAGGAACGATAAACAATATTGGCAATATCGGCTTGCCTGACTGTCTCACCGGTCCTGTTGCCCGCGGGGATTTAGGCACTATAGAGAGGCACTTGAGCGCTCTTGAGACCAGGAGTCCCTCTTTGCTCACTACCTATAAGGAGCTAGGGCTTCAGACTATTCCTATTGCTTTGGCTAAAGGCAAAGTCAATGAACAGAAGGCAGAAGAGATGAAAGCCTTACTTTCTTTGGAAAATAAAGTAAGCAAAGAAACTTCACGCCTAGGGAGGTAGAAAATGAGAACTATGCTGAAAAGTAAAATCCACCGAGCCCGGGTTACTCAAGTAGATTTAGATTACGAAGGCAGTATCACTATTGACAGGGCTCTCATGGAGGCCAGCGACATCTTGCCCTTCGAGAGGGTGGAGGTGCTAAACGTTAACAATGGGGCCAGGTTCGGCACTTATGCTATCGAAGGTGAGGCAAATTCAGGGATTATTGGTATCAATGGTGCTGCCGCCAGACTGGTGGCAAAGGGCGACATAGTTCTCATCCTCTCTTATTGCCAGGTTCCTGATGATGAAGCAATCGGCATGACCCCAAGCATAGTTCGTGTGGATAGTCAAAACAGAATCATTGAGCCTTTACCTATGGTCCCTCAATGGGAAAGAATTCAGAAGCCAGTAGCCAGTAGGGGTGACCTTTGATTGCTAAATCCTGACTACTGATTACTGTTTTAGGGGGAAACAATGCGGGTTACTATTACCGAGATAAAAGAGATGAAGCAGAGGAAAGAGAAGATACCTATGCTTACCGCCTATGACTATGTGACGGCCAAGATGGTTGATGAAGCTGGTATGCCTTTGATATTGGTTGGGGATAGCTTGGGGATGGTGATGTTGGGCTATGAGTCAACTATCCCGGTGACCATGGAGGAGATGATTCATCATACCAAAGCTGTAGTGAGAGGAGCTAAGAAGGCCTTAATAATAGGCGATATGCCGTTTATGACCTATCATGTCAGCGTCTCCGATGCTTTACATAATGCTGCAAGGTTTATTCAGGAAGGGGGGGCACAGGCGGTGAAGTTGGAGGGGGGCGAGGTCGTTGCTGAGAAAGTCAGACGCCTTGTTGACTGTGGCATCCCGGTTATGGGGCATATCGGGCTTACTCCACAATTTATACACCAATTGGGAGGGTTTAAGGTACGGGGTAAGGCGGCGGACGAAGCCAAAAAGTTGCTTAGCGATGCCCGTATTTTGGAGGAAGCTGGCGCTTTTGCTATTGTTCTGGAATGTACTCCAGCACCTCTTTCCAAATTGATTACTCACAAGCTGGCTATCCCCACAATCGGCATCGGCGCCGGACCTGATTGTGATGGACAAGTTCAGGTAATCAGCGATATTCTGGGCCTTTATACCGAATTCGTGCCCAAGCATGCCAAGCAATATGCCAGGTTAGCCGGAGAGATTAAGACTGCTGTTTCTAGTTACATATCTGAAGTTAAGTCTCTTAGTTTCCCCACTATGGAGCAGGGCTATACCATGGATGAAAGCCTCATCAAACAGCTAGAGGCTGAAAGCTAGCGGTATGCAGGTAATAGGGCCTATATTTGAGATAAGGGCATTAAGGCAGGAGCTCAGCGGCACAGTGGGCTTCGTTCCCACTATGGGCTATCTTCACGAAGGTCATCTGGCTTTAGTAAAGCAGGCCAGGATAGAAAATTCCGCCGTTATCGTTAGCATTTACGTCAACCCTGCTCAATTTGGCCCCAGGGAAGATTTTGGCGCTTATCCCCGAGAGCTTAATCGTGACCTGGAGTTGTTACAGGGAGAAGGGGTGGATATCGTCTTTGTCCCCTCCGATGAGGAGATGTACCCACCCGAATTTAGTAGCTGGGTGGATGTGGAGAAGGTGACCGAGCGACTTGAGGGAGCATCTCGTCCGGGGCATTTCAGGGGCGTAGCCACCATAGTGGCCAAGCTATTCAACATTGTCCAGCCAACCAAGGCTTACTTCGGGCAAAAAGATGCCCAGCAAGTGGTGGTCATTAAGAGAATGGTGGCTGACCTCGACATGGGTATAGAAATTGTAGTTGTACCTACGGTCAGGGAGAGCGATGGTCTGGCCATGAGCAGCCGCAATATTTACCTCAGCCCCGGGGAGCGCCAGGCAGCGACAATATTGTTCAAGGCTCTTACCTTAGCCCGGCAATTAAGGCGAGGCGGGGAAAAGGACGCTGGAAAGATTCGTCGGCAAATGACCTCGCTTATCCAAAAAGAACCTCTAGCCCGAATTGACTATGTCAGCATTGCTGATGCCGAAACACTGGAAGAATTGAACTTGATCGACCGCCCGGCATTGGCTTCCTTAGCCGTCAGGATAGGCAAAACGAGGTTGATAGATAACATGCCTCTGGAATAAGTGCCTCAGTGTGTCATTGCGAGGCTCTTCTTAGCTTAAATTCCATTGAGCACATTTTGAATGAATTATGATTTACACGATGTGGGACTGCACGAATTGGAGAAAGCTATTATTGAGTCATGTTGATTTGTCGTAAATAATAGAAGCGGTTATAATAGAGGCGGCACAAACGAGCAAAGGTCCCATGAAATAATCAGGAGGAGATAAATATGCCGATAAAGTTCAAATTCGAAAATCTAGATAAGGGAGCGTGGATCCTGCTGCGCCAAATCCACAACCTGGTTTCGAAGTGTGAGGACCGAGTGTTTAGTGGACACGAGCTCACTACGGAGCAGCACGCAGTGCTTATGGCTATAAACCACATCGATGGTCCTGTAAGAATAACTGACATAGCCCGCTGGTTAGACCGTAGCGTGAACAGCGTCAGTATGATAATCGACCGCATGGTCAAAGCTGGTCTGGTCAGACGGGTAAGAGACAGGAAGGACCGCAGGACAGTATTTGTGACTATCACCAGCCAGGCGGAGAAGGCCTATGTACTGGCAACTGTAGCGGGCTGGGGGCTCATCCAGGAAATCCTGTCGCCAATATCGGATGAGGACAAGCGTACCTTGATCAGGCTGCTCGAGACGCTCAGAGACAAGACATATGATTATCTTGGTTCTGAAGGGGTTGTAGAGGAAGTAAGGAGAAATGAGACCGAGAACATGGCCCAGTTTATGAAACAGGCGGCCAAGTACAAGTCGTCCTCCACTCCCGAAGCCAAACGTCAGGGTGGTAAAAAGAAGAAAGCCATACGATAAGGACAGTTAACTTTACTTATGCTAGCTGGCGTAGAGCAGCTCCGCAGGGTCCTCAATCCCGGTGGGGTTGGTGAGGCTGAGATTGCCGCGCCGGCGGCACATCACCCTCACCTTAGTCCTCTCCCGTAAAGGGGGAGGAAATCAGGCTCGCAATGGCATATTGACAGAGATTTTGTCCCCGGAAACTGAAAATATTAAATTTAACGGCGTTGGGGTTTATTTGACAACAAAAAGGCCGTCCTGTATAATGAGCATACTCCTCAACGGAGAATATTTTTGCACGTTAACAATTGAATAGGTTTTGTGTTCTGCCTGGCGTGGGTCAAGGGAGAAAGAGCATAGGGTGGATGCCTTGGCATCAGCAGCCGAAGAAGGGCGTGGCAAGACTGCGAAAAGCCTCAGTGAGCTGTCTAGCTAGCTTAGCTGGGGATTCCCGAATGGGGCAACCCGCTTGGGTGAAAACCCAAGCGCTCCGATTATATCGGAGGGGGAACTGGGTGAACTGAAACATCTTAGTAACCTGAGGAAGAGAAATCAAAAGAGATTCCCTGAGTAGTGGCGAACGAAAGGGGAAAAGCCCAAACCAAGATAGCTAAGTGGGCTTGGATCCTAAGCTATTTTGGGGTTGCAAGACGCAAGGGGCAGATTCCAAGGTCTGCCACAGAGTGACAAAACTTTTCCTTAGTCAAATGCTTCTGGAAAGGGCAACCGTAGAAGGTGATAGTCCGGTAGACGAAAAGGAAAAGTCTCTGCTTGTGTTCTTGAGTACCACGGGACACGTGAAATCCTGTGGGAAGCAGGGGGGACCATCCTCCAAGGCTAAATACTGCTGATGACCGATAGTGAACCAGTACCGTGAGGGAAAGGTGAAAAGCACCCCGGGAGGGGAGTGAAATAGAATCTGAAACCCTGTGCTTACAAGCAGTCAGAGCCGAGCATCCAACTAAGCGCACACGGAGGTAAAGATAGATCAACATACCAGTGGAAGGATTTGGAAGTTGGTCTATTATGAGGCTTACCGAAGTAAAGAAGACGCTGTTAAGCGAGAGAGGGCATTAAAACAGAGGGGACAGGCTAAGCGCTATCTCAAGTATCGAATAAGTAATAGCATTTCTTCTGTGTGTGTTTAGTTGGGTGCTCGGTGATGGCGTGCCTATTGAAGAATGAACCGACGAGTTGATCTATGTGGCTGGGTTAAGCAACTTAGTTGCGGAGCCGAAGCGAAAGCGAGTCTGAATAGGGCGAGGCTCAGTTTACTGAGCAGGTCGCATGGATCAGACCCGAAACCGGGTGATCTATCCATGGCCAGAGTGAAGCTCAAGTAAAATTGAGTGGAGGCTCGAACTTGTGAATCAGGCAAAATTCTAGGATGAGCTGTGGATAGTGCAGGTGAAATGCCAAACGAACCCGGAAATAGCTGGTTCTCCCCGAAATGCATTTACGTGCAGCCTCAGGAAGTAATTTACGGAGGTAGAGCTCTGGATGAGCCAGGGGCTGTGAGGTTACCGAACTCAACCAAACTGCGAATGCCGTAGATATAATCCTGGGAGTGAGACTGTGGGGGCTAAGCTCCATAGTCGAGAGGGAAACAGCCCAGACCATCAGCTAAGGTCCCTAAACGCAGGCTAAGTGGGAAAGGAAGTTGTGTCGCAGAAACAGCCAGGAGGTTGGCTCAGAAGCAGCCATCCTTTAAAGAGTGCGTAACAGCTCACTGGTCGAGTGGTACTGCACCGACAATTTAACGGGGCTCAAGTCTGCTACCGAAGCTATGGTCGAGCACTCAATTCATTGGGTGTTCGAGGTAGGGGAGCGTTGTCATGGCTGCGAAGCTGTGGTGTAAGCCATGGTGGAGCAATGACAAGTGAGAATGTCGGTATGAGTAGCGTGAAGGCATGTGAAAATCAT
>Ga0315541_1000699_pt1 | contig 34929 bp, 30 predicted proteins | sample SalMarSW160190MG_FD_203095 | JGI IMG/M metagenome (GOLD analysis project Ga0315541, IMG submission 203095) | Salt marsh sediment microbial communities from the Plum Island Ecosystem LTER, Massachusetts, United States - Salt Marsh Sediment SW1601-190 ...
CGCTCCCGTTCCACTTCGCCAGCAGGTCCGTGAAGGGATTCGTCCCTCCCTGGAACGGATAGGGGTCACCCGGCCCCGCCGCCGGGTCGTTCTTCTCCCAGTCGATCTGGGTTGCCCGCTGCTTCGCGTACTCCTTGGACAGGAGCCCCTGGATGGGCTCCTCGGGAGGGAAGTACGGATCGCCGTAGTAGAAATCCCGGTCCGCGAAGGAGAGGTTCATGGCCTGGTAGAGAGCGTGCATGTACCGGGCACTGTTATACCCCATGGCCTTCAGGTCCTGCGTCTCCAGGATGTTGAGCGCCTGGAGCATCACCGGCCCCTGGACCCAGTGGGTGAGCTTGTAGACCTCGATTCCCTTGTACGTGGTCTTCACCGGCTCCTCGATGCGCACCCGCCAGCCTGCCAGGTCGGCCATGGTCACCCCGGATCCCTGCTCCCGCGCCCCGCGCACGTACTCCTCGGCGATGTCGCCACGGTAGAAGCGATCGTAGGCGGCCTGGATGGCCTCCTTGCGGCTCTTTCCCGCCGCCAGCGCCTGCGCCTCCGCTTCCATGAGCTTGCGCAGGGTAACCGCTAGATCCGCCTGGACGAGGATCTCTCCCTCCTCAGGCCCATCGCCCCCGTCGGGAAAGAACACGGCCGCCGTGTAGGGCCACGTCTTCATGAGTTCCGCCTCCGCACGCACCCGCCGCACGGCGTCGGCCTCCATGGGATAGCCTTCGGCCATCTGGATGGCGGGAGCCAGCACGTCGCCCAGGGAGAGCCGCCCCCACTCGGCCAGCATGGTCATGAGACCGCCGGGGGTCCCCGGCGTCACCATGGACTCCACGCCCGTCTCCGGCGGGTAGCGCATGCCCAGCTCACGGAAGTGGTCCGGCGTGGCGCCCGTAGGCGCCACGCCCAGGGCGTTGAGGGCGATGACGCGCTTCTCGCCGGGATGGTAGAGGAGCGCCTGGGTCTCGCCGCCCCAGGAGAGCACATCCCACATGGTGGCGGTGGCGGCGAGCATGGCCGCCGCGGCGTCCACGGCGTTCCCGCCCTTCTGGAACATCATGGCCCCGGCGGTGGCGGCCATGGGCTTCCCGGTGATGGCGATCCAGTGGCGACCGTGGAGCACGGGCTTCTGGGTGCGCTGGGCGGTGGCGGACGCCGGCAGCGTGAGGGCGAGTGCGGCCAGGGCCGCCAGGGCGAGAGACGGGCGCTTCATGGTTCCTCCTGCGGATGCGGTTCGCAGGACAACCTACCGGGGGACGACGGGGACCGGCCACCCGCAGCCCTGCGGCCACCCGCCGGGCACGCGGCCCTCACCCCTTGAACCGCCGCGCCGCCGCCAGGTGCACGAACGCCGGGTGAGCTCCGGCTTCCAGGGCTTCGCCGGCCCAGGAGGCCATGGGCGACTCCACGCTCCCCCACCCCGCCTCGGTGGCCCGGCAGATGGGCGCGAAGTCGCAGAACCGGCAGTCGCCGGCCTCGTCGGTGGGCACGAACGAGCCTGCAGCCACGCCGTCCAGAAGGTGGCCCAGGAGTTCAGGGAGCCGCTTGAGGGCGGCCCGTGGATAGGCGACGATTTGGTTTTCCCCCCGGCGCGTGGGGAAGTGGTAGGCCGCCTCCACCACCGGCCTCTTCAGCGCCCGCTCCGCGGCCTCCGAGTAGAGCGCGTGCTGCAGGCGACGTCCTCCGTGGAAAGCGCCCTTGCCGCCCTCGTGGTCCCGCACCGTCCCCGTCTTGTAATCCACCACGTGCAGCCCCTCCAGGTCCTCGTCCACCCGGTCCACGGCCCCTCTCACCCGCACGGGCCCCTTGGCCAGATGCAGGACGAGGGGCTCGGCACCGTCCATGCCGAACTTCATCTCCAGCCGGCACCAGCGCGCGCCGTGCTCCCGGACCATGCGCACGAACGAGCGCACGTCCTCCTCAAGGCCCGTGATCTCCCGCCGCAGGATCCCCTCGCCGGGAGACGGGACCTCGTCCTTCCACCGCCGCACCAGGGAGGCCAGGACATCCAGCGCCAGGGGCTCCAGATCTCCTCCGTTCTCCAGCACCCCGCGGACCTTGGCCTCCCGGAGCGTGCGCTCGTAGACCGCGTGGAGGAGGTTTCCCCGGCGGAGGGCATCGAGCCACCGATCGGGGTCCAACTCTGGATCGTCGGGCGGCTCCAGGCGCAGCACAGTACCGTGGAGGTAGCGAAGGGGGCAGGCACCCAGGTCCTGGAGGCGGCTGGCCGAGAGCACGAGGGCCCCGTTCAGCCGGGGATCCAGAAGGTGGGGGCGGGGCGACACCACCCCGTGATGCGGCCCGGGCGCTCCGGAAGCGCGCTCCTTCGCCGCCCGGATCCCGGCATCGAGATGGGGGAAGGCCGCACGCACGGCACCGAGCCCGGAGCGGAGCACGCCGCCCGAGTCCAGCGCCTGCATCCACACGTCGTCGGCGTCCAGCGGAGGGCCACCCCTCGGGATCGCCCCGGCCACCGGCCCCAGGGCGCTGTGCAGGTCCCCGAAGGTCAGCGTGGTGTCGCGCCGGGCCAGGCGGAGCGCCTGGAGAAGAACCGGCGACGGAGACACGGAGCGCGCCTCCGCCGCGCTCCACGCCGAGTAGCTCAAGGTCACCGAGCCGCGGAGGCGGGCCAGGAGCGCCGCCAGCCGGAACGCCCGCTCCTGGGCGATGTCCGCCGAGGTGGGGAGCCCCCTCCCCAGTGTCCTCCGGTCCGGGTCGGCGAGAACCGGATCCTGGGTGCCCTGGCCGGAGACCCGGTCCGCGTCCATCCCCACCACGAAGACCGCGCTACGCCCGGCAGTGCCCCCGTGCTCCAGGTCGGACAGGTGCAGGTGTCCTCCCTCCGAGCCCCAAGGCGCTCCGGGGTCGTCAGGCCCTTCGGTCGCCGGGCCCTGGGCCCGGACGCGGATCTCCAGGTGCCCTGCGAGCACCGCCGCGGCGGCCTCGAAGTGGGTGCGGCGGCGGAGGGTGGCCTCCACCCGCTCCAGGACTCTGAGGATCTGCTCCCTCGCGGCGTCGTCGGGCCCTTTCCCCTTCGGGACCCGCCGCAGGAACGCCTGCAGGCCCCGGGCGAGCTCGGCGGGGGAAACGGGCCCTCCGCCCTCACCCACGCGATCCGGCACGGAAGGTGTCGCCTTCAGCGCGGGAAACAGGATGGCTCGAAGTGCCTCCAACTCTCCACGCTCGCGGCGGATACGATGCTGGAAAGACTCCTCCGACTCCCGCCGCCGGGGACGGGCTTCGTTCAGCGCCGCCAGGGACCTCCGGATCAGCGCGCGGTAGCGCCTCCGACCCCACCCGATGCGGAGGGAGCGGAAGCGCCTGCCCAGGTCCGCGGCGGCGTGGTAGGCTCTTCCCCGGGGCGGTCTCAGGTCGCCCGCCTCCAGGAGCCGTCGGATGACGTGGGCCTGGAACCCTCCCGCGATCCACTCCAGGTACGCCTGCACCGCCCGCCCCGGACGGGTGCGCTCCACGGGGAGCCCCACCGCGTAGGTGACCGGCACGCCCAGCCTCGCCGAGAGCGCGTGGAGGGCGGAGCCGTACGCGCCCGCATCGGGGGTGACCACCTCCACCTCGTCCCACGGGAGCCCGCGCGCCACCGCGCGCCGCAGGACCTCGCGGAGCTCCTCGTTGATGGACGCGGCGCGGAAGAGCTCCACGGACGGGGACGGAGCCGGCGCCAGCTCGGGCGCGTGGAGGAACGAGAACGCACCCTCCGGCTCGCCGGTGTTCCACAGGATCCCCTCGGGGACCGGGCGGCCCACCACCGCGTCCGTCTCCAGCACCCGCGCCCCCCGGCGCTGGAGGGCGTGCAGGAAGCTCCCGACCAGCCCCCTGCTGCCGAGTCCGGGGACGAGGAGCACCATCTCCGCGCCCAGGACCCGGGGAAGGCCCTCGCCCTCACCAGCGAGCGCCGCGGTGGCCAGGGCCACGACGCCTGCGGTGTCGGTGCGGTGCCGCTCCCGCATGAGCGTCTCGTAGCGCTCGAGGACGCGGTCGAGGAAGACCTTCCTCCGCACGTCGCGGAGGCGCGCGCCGCGCACGTGCGCCGGCGTGATCCCGTGGAGGCGGAGCGCCATCACCGAGCCGTGGACGGCCTCGCGGAGACCCACCCCCTCGGCGAGTTCCCCGAGGCCACCGTCGGTCCCAGCGGCCATGGCCCCGTCCACGGCTTCGTCGAGGAAAGCCTGCTGGTCGAAGGCGTCCAGGGGGTGGAGTCCTCCCGCCGCCATCCCCGGGCGGGCGAGGACGAGGGCCAGGGGGCGGGGGGTGGTGACCTCGAAGCCCACCCAGCCCCGGCCCCGGCGGGCCAGGGAGCGCAGGAGCTCGCGCCCGGCGCCGAACGACGGCGCCACGAGAATCTTCCGGTCCAGAGCACGCTCTCCTGCGGCGCGGGCCAGCGCGTCCACGAGGCGGGGCGAAGGGGATTCGGTCACGGACTCTCGGATTCCTGGTGGAAAGAGCCTCCGCGGGGAGCGGGTGGCGGCAAGATAGGGCCGGGCCCGAGGCGACGGGAAGGCAGGTGCGCCGGCGGCCCCGGCCCTCCCGAACCTCGCCGCGCCCGGGTATGCTTCCATTTCACCCGTCGCCCCGGAGCGCTCCATGCACCGCCGCACCCAGCCCACGCCCATCGCCACCTCCCCCCTGCGCACGAAGCTGACCCTCGCGCTCCTCCTCGCGGCCGCGGGCCTCGCCGGATCCGGCTCCCTCGCCGCCCAGGCGTACGTGCCCGGCCGCCACCCCGACTGGGAGCGGCGCACGCCCCAGCAGGTGGGGTTCGACGCAGCCAAGCTCCAAGCTGCCGTGGAGTTCTCCATCGCCAGCGAGTCCAAGGCCCCCCGGGACCTCTCGGCGGCGCACGACCAGTCCTTCGGGCGAGAGCCGCGGGGGGAGGCCGTGGGGCCCTTCCGCACGCGGGGCCCCCAGACAGGGCTCATCATCCGCCACGGCTACATCGTCGCCGAGTGGGGCGAGCCGGACCGCGTGGACATGACGTTCAGCGTGACCAAGACGTTCGTGTCCACCATGGCGGGGCTCGCCTTCGACCGGGGCATGATCCGGAGCGTGGACAACCCGGTCCGCTCCTACTTCGCCCCGCTGGTCCTCGACGACGGCGACGGCGAGCCCGGTGACCAGCAGGGGCGCCGCCTCAAGCTCCTCTTCGAGTCCGAGCACAACCGCACCATCACCTGGGACCACCTCCTCAGGCAGAGCAGCGACTGGGAGGGGACGCTCTGGGGGAAGCCCGAGTGGGCGGACCGCCCCACCGGCGAGCCCTCCACCTGGATGACGCGCCCCCGCGTCCCCGCCGGCACCGTATACGAGTACAACGACACGCGCATCAACGTGCTCGCCCTGTCCCTGCAGAACATCTGGCGCCGGCCGCTCCCGGAGGTGCTCCGGGAGCTGGTCATGGACCCCATCGGCGCGTCGCCCACCTGGCGTTGGATCGGCTATGACAACGCCTGGGTCGCCCTGGACGGCCACATGGTCCAGGTGGTGGGCGGAGGCGGCCACTGGGGCGGAGGGATGTTCATCAACGCCTACGACCAGGCCCGCGTGGGGCTCCTCACGCTCTGGCGGGGGAAGTGGGGAGACCGGCAGGTCTTTTCCGAGGAGTGGTACCGGAAGGCCACCACCCCCGGGCCCGCCAACAAGGGCTACGGCTACTGCAACTACTTCCTGAACACGGACCAGCGGTCGCTCCCCAGCGCCCCTGCCTCGGCGTTCACCCACCGGGGGAACGGCGCCAACATCATCTACGTGGACCCCGCCAACGACCTGGTGGTGGTGACGCGCTGGATCGACAACGCCGCCCTGGACGCGTTCATCGGGAGGGTCCTGGACGCGCTGGACGGCGCGGTGCGGTGAAGATCGCGTTTCTCGGTACCCACGGCGTCGGCAAGACCACGCTCTGCTTCGACGTGGCCGCCCGCCCCGAGCTCCTCGCGTTCCATCGAACCCACAATCATGACACAGCGGACCAGCCTTCATAGCTTGCTGACATGCGCATCCTGCTGGTCGAAGACGACCCCCAGCTCCGCGCCTCGATCGCCCGCGGCCTCGCCGAGGCGGGGCACCTCGTGGACCAGGCCGGAGACGGCCCGGTCGCCCTGGACATGGCGTCGGCCACCCGCTATCACGCGGTGATCCTGGACATCCTTCTGCCTGGACTGGACGGGATCGGGGTCTGCCGCGCTCTGCGCGCACGGGAAGCAGGGCGATGGGTGCCGATCCTGATGCTCACCGCGCTCGACGCCGTCGAGCGCCGCATCGAGGGGCTCGACGCGGGAGCGGACGACTATCTCCCCAAGCCCTTCGATTTCGGAGAGCTGCTCGCCCGGCTGCGCGCCATCACCCGGCGCCATGCCGAAGGCGCCCAGACCGAGTTGCGTGTCGCCGACCTAGTGATCGACCGGCGACGCAGGAGCGTGCGGCGGGGCTCACGCCCCATCCCGCTGACGGCGAAGGAGTTCGCGTTCCTCGAGTGCCTTGCGCGGAGCCCGGGTCGCGTCGTGACCCGAGCCGACCTCATCGCCCACGTCTGGGACAATGCACCCGGCCATTCGAACGTGATCGATGTCTACGCGAGCCGCCTGCGCCGCAAGATCGACGAGGGCGAGCCGATCGCGCTGCTCGCGACGCTCCGCGGGGTGGGCTACCTGCTGGCGCCGCCCGAGAGCGACTGACCATGCGGCTGCTGCCAGCGTCCGTCCGCGCGCGACTGACGATCTGGTACAGCGTCGCGCTGGCCGTCCCGCTCGCCGCCTTCGCCTTCACGTCCTACATGATCTTCTCGAGCACGCTGCATGCCCGGACCGACGCATTCCTGGACGATGCGCTCACCGCGTTCGCGAACGAGCTGGTGGCGGAGCGGCGGGCGGTGTCGGCCGTCGAGGAGGCGATCCGCAGGACGGTCGATGAGGTACGCTTCCGCGACCTGGACATCGTCGTGACGGACGCCTCCGGAGGAGTGGTCGCGGCCAGCGCCCCGCGGCCCGGGGCAGCCGCCCAAGACGCTTCGGCGACCGTCGGCGGGCTGGGCCCGGCGGCCGGGCGTGCGGCGGCGCACACCGTGCGTGCGGACGGCCGATCATACCGCGTGCAGGTGCGTTCCATCGGGGCAGGCGGGAGCACGTTCCGCCTCGCGGGCATCTATCCGCTGGCCGAGGTCGATCAGACGTTGCGGCGCATCCGCGGGCTGTTCCTGTTCGTGATCCCGGTCCTGGTGGCGTGCGCCGCCGCGGGGGGGGCGTTCCTCGCGGGCAGGAGCTTCCGGCCGGTGACCGCGATGGCCGGGAGGGCGGCCGAGATCGGCGCCAGCACGCTGTATGAGCGACTTCCGATCGCCGCCGACGACGAGCTGGGCGCCCTCGCCCGCGTGCTCAACGACCTCCTGGATCGGCTGGAGCGGTCGTTCGTGCAGCAACGCCGGTTCATGGCCGACGCGTCGCACGAGCTGCGAACGCCCACCTCGATCGTACGCGCGGAGGCGGACGTGACGCTTTCACGGGCGCATCGGACGGAGGACGAGTACCGTGCGTCCATGTCCATCGTGCAGGATGCGTCCCGTCGGCTCACCCGGATCGTGGACGACATCTTTCTGCTCGCCCGCTCGGACGCCGGGCACCTCGTCATGCATCCCGGTGCCCTCTATCTGGACGACCTCGTGCGCGACGCGGTGCGCGCCGTTCGGCCGCTGGCCGATCGGAAAGGGGTTCTGATCGACCTCCGCGAGGTCGTCCAGGCCCCGCTCGTCGGCGATGGGGATCTGCTGGGCCGCCTGGTCCTGAATGTGCTCGACAACGCGATCAAGCACGGGCCCGAAGGCGAGGCGATCGAGGTGCGGGTGTCCGGTCGCGGAGACGCGTACGAAGTCTCGATCGTGGACGGAGGCCCCGGGATCCCGCCCGACGCCGCCGAGAGGGTGTTCGAGCGCTTCTTCCGGCTCGACACCGCGCGGTCGCGACAGGAGAGCACGCTGACGAGCGGGGCGGGGCTCGGGCTTCCCATCGCGAGGCGGATCGCCGAGATGCACGGAGGCACGCTGACGCTCGTGTCGTCGCGGCCGGGGCGCACCGAGTTCCGGCTGTCGATCCCCATCGCGGGGGACGTCAGGGCGGACGTCCCGGGCGGGACGCCGCCTCCTGCGGTCGGGACGCTTGCCTGTCCGGGAGGCGCGGCCTAGCTTCGTGCATTCATGAATTAATCATGAACACGCCCGCCCAGCCAGCTTCCGTGCACGCACCTGTCCATCCAGACTCCTCCCCCGGGGGCACACCCGGATCCCCCGGCGCACCGCCGGAGGCCTCGCCTTGGCGGCACCTGGCCCGCTCGGCCTACTATCTCCACCTCTGGTGCGGAGTCCTCACCACGGTCGTCCTCCTGGCCATCTCGGTGACGGGGATCCTCCTCAACCACAAGCGTGGCTTGGGCCTGATGCCCGACGTGGAGCACGAGCCTACCGGGAGCTTCGGGGCATCCCTCCCGCTGGCGCATCTTGCGACGGCCGCCCTCCGGGCCGCGCCCGCCGAGGCCCGCGGCACGTGGACCCCGGGAGACCCTGGCTACCTCGCGTTGATCGACCGGATGGACGTGCGCCCGCGGGACGGATACGTGAAGGTGCGGCTCCGGGACAAGGCTTCGACGGAGATGACGGTGGATCTGGCGACAGGGCAGGTCCTCCACGTCGGACGCCGGGGTGACGTCTTCCTGGAGAAGCTCCACTCCGGCGAAGCGTTCGGAGCGCGATGGGTGCTTCTGTCCGACATAGCCGCCGTGGGGCTCGTCATTGTGTTGGTCACGGGGTACTGGCTCTGGCTCGTGCCCAAGCTGGGCCTCGCCCGACGCGCGTCGGAGGCGCTCGCCCCGTGAGCCTCTTGATGCCGGTGCTCCTCACCGGTCTGTTCGGCGTGCCCCTCGCGCTCCTCGTGCTGGGCCACCGCATCCGGCGGCGGGGCCCCACGGTGCGCCGAGCGTTCGCCGGCGCGGTCGCGGGGCACTGCGTGGCGGCTTGTCTGGCCGTAACGGTGGGGATGATCCCCCCCGAAGCCTGGACGTCCGACGAGACCGTGCGCGGCCTTGCCGGAGTGTGGAGTCTCGTGGCGGCGCCGCTCGTGGGCGCCGGCCTGGCGGTCGCCGCAGGAGTGGGGCGCCGCCGCCTTCTCCCCCGCTAGACCCGATCCCCGAATCCCATGCGTACCTCTTCCCGGCTCCTCCCGTTCGTCCTCGCGGCCCTCGTCACGCCCGGCGCCGCATCCGCCCAGGCGGACACCGCACGCGCGGACACGACGGTCTTCCGCATCAAAGGGATTCACGTCCGGGCCCAGCGCTCCGTCACCACGATCGGTGGGGCCAGCGCGATCGAGGTCCGGGCCGAGGCGCTGAGCCTGCCGCCCGCGCCGACCGCGGGGGAGCTGCTCCGAGAACTGACCGGCGTACACGTGCGCACGAACTCGCGGGGCCAGGACGAGATCTCGGTCCGGGGCTCGGAGTCCCGCCAGGTCGCCGTCCTCTTCGACGGCGTTCCGCTCACGCTCGGGTACGACGCGCGCACGGACGTATCGATCCTCCCCGCGGCCGCCTTCCGGGAGGTCAACTTCGCCCGGGGACTCTCGACCCTGCTCCAGGGCCCGAACGTGCTCGGAGGCGTCATCGAGCTGAACGTCGCGCGCAACGTGCGCGTGCCCACGGCCCGCTCGGTGGAGTTTGCCGCGTCCGTGGACGACGTGGGAGGGTACTCGACGGGTGCGAACGGGACGCTTCCGTTCTCCACCACGGGAGGGCGGGGCATGGTCCTGTTCGGCGCGGGCTATCGCGACAGCCCCGGCGTGACCCTCCCCAAGGGGGTAGCCGAGCCCGTCCCCCAGGAAGACAACCTCCGGCTCAACACCGACTTCTCGAACCTCGACGGTTTCTTCGGATTCAGGTACGCGTCGGATGGTGGCGGCTGGGCCAGCCTGTCCGCCACCAGCCACAAGGCGGACCGTGGGATCGCGGCCGAGCTGGGTGCCGACGCGCCGCGCCTGTGGCGCTATCCGGACATCCGCCGGTCAATCGTCGCGGCCTCCGCCGGGACCGGGGACCGCGCGACGCCTCTCGGCCGTGGTGACGTGGAGGTGAGCCTCGGGTTCGACAAGGGGCGCACCGACATCCGCTCGTACACGTCGCGAGCGTACGACGAGCTGGCCGGATACGAGGACGGGGACGACCGCACGCTCTCGCTTCGCATCCTGGGCGACCACACGCTCGGGTCGCGAGGCGAGTTCCGGTCCTCCTTCACCTGGGCCGATATCCGCCACGACGAGACGATCGACGACGAGCATAGGGAGTTCAAGCAGAGGCTCGCGAGCGCGGCGGCCGAGACCGTCTGGAAGCTGGTGGATGCGCCGGACGCCGGGCTCCGCGCCCTGCGCCTGAGCTTCGGGGGCGCGTGGGACCGTGGGACCACACCACTCACGGGCGGGCTCGAGCCCCTGCCGACGCTCGACGACTGGGGTGCGCGCGTGGGCCTGTCCGCGCTCATGAACGACGGCAACACGATGCTGCATGCCGGGGCGAGCCGTCGCGGCCGCTATCCCGCGCTGCGCGAGACCTTCTCCGAGGCGCTCAACCGCTTCGAGCCGAATCCGGACCTGAAGCCCGAACACCTCTTCGCGGTGGAGGCAGGAATCACAACGCGGCTCGGCGACGGTGAGCTGCAGGTCGTCGCGTTCCGCCACGACCTCGACGGTGCGATCCGTCGCATCTCGCTCCCGAACCGGAAGCGCAAGCGCGTCAATTCCGACGAACTGCTGAGCCAGGGCGTCGAGGCGCTGTTCTCCCAGGCGCTTGGGAGCCGCTTCGAGATCGGCGGCGAGCTCACGCTCCAGTCGATGGAGCTGACCGATCCCTCCACGTCCACCAACAAGAACCCGGAGAACGTTCCCGAGCGCGCCGGGAGCGCCCACGTGCGCGTCCAGCTCGGCCACGGCTTGGCGGGCACCCTCGAGTCGGAGTACACCGGCACACAGTACTGCATCGATCCGAACAGCGGCGAGGACCTCCGCCTCGACGGTGGATCCTGGTTCAATGCGACGCTCTCGAAGGTCTGGTCGCTGTCCCGCGGCGGGGGTCGGCGCCTCGAGACGACCCTCACCGGGCTCAACCTCGCCGACAACGCGCTCTACGACTCGTGTGGTCTCCCCCGGGCGGGCCGCCTGTTCCGCATCCAGATGCGGGTCTTCTAGGCCGGGGAGCGAAAACCCGGCATCTCCTCTCGGGCGCATGCAGCGACCGGCGCACCGCCATACCTGGGTGGGCGGAGCCCCAGGCGTTCCCGACGCGCGCAGCGTGTCCGGGAACGGAGGCGGGTTCCCGAACGTGTGACGCACGTTCGGGAACCCGCCGGCGTGCGTGGGCGACGTCCTTCGGATGTCGCCCACGCGCCTACTTGATGAACAGCATCTCCCGGTACGTGGGGAACGGCCACAGGTCGTCGGGGACGATGCGCTCCAGGCGGTCCACCACGTCCCGCACCTGGTTCAGCGCCGGCACGATGTGCCTGCGCATGTGCTCGGCCTTGGAGAACACGTCGTCCCCGCCCAGCTCCTGGTTCTGCGTCGCCAGCACGTCCAGCTTCGCTGTGAGCTGGTCGACGAGGTCGTTGACCTTCCAGGCTGTAGCGAGCACGCCCTCGCTCTTGACGCCCAGATGGTCGGCGCGCTCCGCCGTGCTCAGGAGCTGCGCCAGGTACCGCATGGCCGCGGGCAGGACCATGGTCTGCGCCATGTACTGACCCGTCTCGCCCTCGATGTTCACCGTCTTGAAGTACTGGTCCACGTAGATCTCGTACCGTGACTCCAGCTCCCGGTGCGTGAGCACGCCGTACTTCTCGAACAGCGCCGCGTTCTTCTCCGACGCCACGTAGGGCAGCGCGTCCATGGTATTGGGCAGATTCAGGAGTCCGCGGCGCTTGGCCTCCACCACCCACTCGGCGGTGTAGTTGTCGCCGTTGAACAGGATAGGCTTGAAGGCCTTCACCTCGGCCGCCAGCAAGGTGCGCAGCGCGTCGTCGAACGCCACCCCCTTGGCCAGCTCCGCCTCGAGCTCGGTGCACATGTCGTCGATGGACTCGGCGACGATGGTGTTCAGCACCGTGGCGGGGAAGGAGATGCTCTGGGACGAGCCCAGGGCGCGGAACTCCCACTTGTTGCCGGTGAACGCGAACGGGGACGTCCGGTTCCGGTCGCCGGCGTCCTTGGGGAGCTGGGGAAGCGCGTCCACGCCCAGGCCCATGAGGCCTCGGGCCTTGCTGGTCTTTGCCTCGCCGGCCTTCTCGATCTGCTCGAAGATGTCACCGAGCTGGTCACCCACAAACGCTGAGATGATGGCCGGCGGTGCCTCGTTGGCGCCCAGCCGGTGGTCGTTGCCCGCGTGGGCCACCGCGGCCCGGAGCAGGTCCTGGTGGCGAGCCACGGCCCTGAGCACCGCGGAACTGAAGAACAGGAACTGCATGTTCTCGTGCGGGGTCGCACCCGGCTCGAGCAGATTGGCGTCCTCGGTGGCGAAGGACCAGTTCAGGTGCTTGCCGCTCCCGTTCACCCCCTGGAAGGGCTTCTCGTGGAGCAGGCAGGCGAGCCCGTACTTGCGCGCCACGCGACGGATGGTCGACATGGTGAGCTGCTGGTGGTCGGCAGCCTGGTTCGCGTCCTCGTACACCGGCGCCATCTCGAACTGCCCGGGCGCGACCTCGTTGTGCCGAGTCTTGAGGGGCACGCCGAGCTTGTAGAGCTCCAACTCCACCTCGTTCATGTACTCGAGGATCCGCTCGGGAATGGAGCCGAAGTAGTGGTCCTCCATCTCCTGCCCCTTGGGCGGCTTGGTTCCGAAGAGCGTCCTGCCGCACGTCACCAAATCGGGACGGCGGTAGAAGAACTCCTCGTCCACCAGGAAGAACTCCTGCTCGGGGCCCAGCGTGGCGCGCACCGTCTTCTCCGGCGAGCCGAAGAGCTTCAGGGCGCGGCGGGCCTGCCTGTCCAGCGCGTTGATGGAGCGCAACAGCGGCGTCTTCTTGTCCAGGGCGTCACCGGCCCAGGACGCGAACGCCGTGGGGATGCACAGGTACGCGCCGCTGGCCCCCTCCATGAGGAAGGCAGGCGAGGTGGGATCCCACGCGGTATATCCGCGGGCCTCGAAGGTTGCTCGCAGCCCCCCCGAGGGGAAGGACGAGGCGTCGGGCTCGCCCTGCACCAGCTCCTTGCCGCTGAACTCGGTGATGGCCCGCCCGTCCCGGGTCGGGTCCACGAACGAGTCGTGCTTCTCCGCCGTCAGCCCGGTGAGAGGCTGGAACCAGTGGGTGAAGTGGGTGGCCCCGCGCTCCAGCGCCCAGTCCTTCATGGCCGCCGCCACCGCGTCGGCCACCGAGGGGTCGAGCTCCTTTCCCTGGCGGATCGTGGACATGAGCGCCCCGAACTGGGGCTTGGGAAGGCGGGATTTCAGCTCGTGGAGTCCGAACACGTTCTGCCCGAAGACTTTTTCCAGGTTCACGGACTTCCGCTCGTGGAATTCCGCAGGCGCCCGGTGGCGTGCGGCGGCGAGGATGTCGAAGCGGTGGGTGCTGCTCATGCGAGGCCTCTCCTGGGTGCGGGTGCCTACACGGGGCGGGATGCCAGCGACGAGTCTCGCGGCAGGAGCCTGGCGCAGCAACCACCCTCGGGCCACATTGAGCATAATATGTATTACGCTAATCTTTTAATTTACCATTATGAAAGGCGGACTCATTGGCATCGTTGGCCGTTCCCGGGAGTTGGGAGCGCTGCGCCGTGCCCTCGACGGCACCCAGGCGTCCCTCCTCGTGGTGGCGGGGCTGCCCGGGGTGGGCAAGACCCGCCTGGTGCGCCAGGCCGCTGGCGATTACCTGAGCGTGTACCACCGGGCCCTGCCCCTCCCCGAACCCCGCCAGCGGGAGGCCCTAGCCCGGTCCCTCCTCGATACGCTGGGACCATCGGCGCTGAGCAGCTCGAGGTGGGGTGGGGCGGGAGCCGGTGGGCCGGGAGCTGACACCCCCTCCTGGGACGAGCTCTTCGCGGCCCTCCCAGCGTCGGCTCCCGACGGCAAGCCGCTGGTCCTGGTGGTGGACGACGCACACCGATGGGACGGGTCCCGGGCACGCTTCCGGGCGGCACTCGGCGCCATGCTCTCGCGCTCGCGGCGGGACGGACGCGCCGTGCACGTCGTGCTCGTCTCTCCGGAGCCGGCGCCCGAGGGCGTGCCCGGCGAGACGCCGGCGCTCGAACTCACGCTCGCCCCCCTCCCCTTCCGGGCAGCTGCCACGCTCCTCCCCGGCGAGACCCCTCAGGAGCGCTTCCGGGCGTGGACGGTCTTCGGGGGGATCCCCGCCATCCTGGCCCAGGTGGATCCCGCCGCGTCCCTTGGCGCGAACCTGCGCCGGCTGGTCCTCACCACCGACGGCCCCCTCGCGGACGCGCCCCTGGCCCTCCTGGAGCGGGCGTTCCAGAACCCCACGCGCTACGTGGCCATCCTGGCCGCGCTGTCCGGCGGCGAGGGGGACTGGGGTACGGTCCACGCAGGCGTGCCGGACCTCTCCGCCAGCGGCCAGGCCGCCCCCTACCTGAAGCGGCTGGAAGAGGTGGGGCTGGTGGAAGCGCGCCGCTCCCTGGATGCGTCACCGGCAAGACGGAGTCGCCGCTATCGCATCCGTGACCCGTTCACCGCGTTCTGGTTCCGCTTCGTCCTTCCGCACCGCCATCGCTTCGCGGAGGGCACGGCCGACGCGCTCCACGCCGAGGTGGTGCGCCCCGGGGTGGGCGCTCACGCCGCCACCGTCCTTCCCGAGGCGTGCCGCGAGTTCATGACCCACGACGGCATGGAGGTCTTGGGAGCCAACGCACGGGAGTGCGGCAGCCTTTGGGGGCAGGGATACGACATCCCCGTGGCAGGGACCCTCGGCAGCGGGGCTCCCTTCTACGGGGCGCCCGTGCCGCCCGGGGATCGCACTGGCGCATCCGTGCTCCGGGCCCTCGACGCCCAGGTACGGGAGACCCGCTACGGGTTCGGCCGCGAGCGGCGCCTCCGGCTGCTCTTCACGCAGTCCGAGGCGCCGCCCGCGCTCCAGCGCGAGGCGGCCCGCCGCCACGACGTGGCCGTGGTCGGGCTCGCCACCCTGGCCGGAATGGGCAGCTAGGAGTCCGGCCACCCCCGCTCGGGCCACGTCCGACGTCATCTGCCGGGTACCGTGGGAGGCAGCGAGCGCAGGTACATCCAGAGCGCCTCCATCTCCGTCTCGGTCATCCGCTGGGTGTACGCCGTCACGCCGTTCATGGGAGCGCGCAGGCCCGTCCCGTCCGGGCGCTTCGCCTCGCGCATGGAGGCCACGAACTGCTCGTAGCTCCATGCCCCCAGCCCGTCCCCGAGCGGCGTGAGGTTGGCCGCCGGCGGCCAGCTCGGGTCCTCGCCGGGGACCTCCCCGCCGGCGAGGTCCTGCCCGTGGCACCCCGTGCACACGTTGGCGAGGTGCCGGCCGAAGTCCACCGTCGCCTCCGAAGCCGGAGGATCCGTCGGGTGCCGGCGGACGTGGTCCCCGATGATGTCGGCGGAGAGCGGAATCTTGCCGGTGGCGACCAGCACGGTCCCCAGCGGCCCCAGGGAGACCGGCGGGACGTCGCGGTCCAGCGGGGGCACGGACCGGATGTAGGCGATGACATCGGACAGCTCCCGGTCCGACATGCCCTGGAAATCGCCCGAAGGCATCGCCCCCGGGGTCCCGTCGGGCCTGATGCCGTGGCGCACGATCCGGTCCCAGTCGGTGACGGTGTAGGCGGCGGTCTTCCCCCCTCTTCCGGACGTGATGTTGGGGCCTAGCAGGCGGCCGATGAGCGGGTCGTCCACCATCACCCCACCGCCGAAGTCCTTTCCGTGGCACTCCGTGCACGTGTACCGGGACTCCACGAGGTGGCGGCCCCGCTCCAGCGCCAGCTCCAGCGCCAGGGCGTCCGCCTGCTCCGGCGTGAGGGCCGCCTCGGCGATCTCCACCGAGTCCAGCGGGAACGGCACCGGGAATTCCGCCGTGTGGCTCGGGATGGTGCGGCCGAGGATGGCCGCGCTCTTCCCCTTCGCCCACGCATAGCCGCCGGTGCCCAGGAGCACGACGACGAGGACGAGGGACGTGATGATCTTGAGGACCTGCTTCATGGGAGGGTCTCCTGGTCCATGGAATTGCGATCCGGAGGGAGGTCCGGGCGCGAAAGCTGCGCAAGGTACGCCTACGGGCGCCGCGCGTGCCAGGTTTCGGCCTTCGGAGGGAGCGGAGGGGCGCGCCCTCGCCACGCGAGGAGAGGGGCAGTCCCGGGTGGGACCGCCCCTCCGCATCCTGCACGCCAGGTGCGGCGCTACACGTCCAGGTTCCTCACGTACCGCGCGTTCTTCTCGATGAACTCGCGCCGTGGCTCCACCTCGTCGCCCATGAGCCGGTCGAAGAGGTTGGACGCGATGGCCGCGTCCTCGATCTGCACGCGCAGGACGGTGCGCGTGTCGGGATCCATGGTGGTCTTCCAGAGCTGGTCCGGGTTCATCTCGCCCAAACCCTTGTAGCGCTGGAAAGCGACACCTTTGCCCTCGCCGTCCTTCCCCGAGAGGCGCTTGACGTACTCGTCGCGCTCCTCCTCGGAGTAGGCGTACAGCTCCTGCTTGCCCTTGGCCACCCGGTAGAGGGGAGGCTGGGCGATGTACACCATCCCCGCTTCGATGAGCTCGGGCATCTGGCGGAAGAAGAACGTGAGCAGGAGCGTGCGTATGTGCGCGCCGTCTACGTCAGCATCCGTCATGATTATTATTTTGTGGTACCGCGCGTTCCCGATGTCGAAGTCGTCCTTGATCCCCGTCCCGATGGCGGTGATCATGGCCCGGATTTCCTCGTTCGAGAGGATCTTGTCGATCCGCGCCCGCTCCACGTTCAGGATCTTCCCCTTCAGCGGGAGGATGGCCTGGTGGGAGCGATCCCTGCCCTGCTTGGCGCTGTTGTGCACGAACACCCCGTCCGCCAACGCGAAGCTGTGGCTTCCGGGTACCTCGAGGTCGTATACATCCGCCCGCTCGGGGAGCGGCTCCACCCGTTGGACCGCGTGGTTATGGTTCCTCACGGCCTCGAACGCGGCCTGCGGGTCGCCATGGAAGTACCGCTCCACCAAGGTGCTGAATCGCAGCACGGATCTGTCGCGGGTCTCCCGCCGAGATGACTCGAAGCTCTCGACGTCGATCTCCCCGGCTGCGGATTGGAACCGCTTCAGCGCCGACACGGTCTTGCGGAAGTACGTGCGGTCCAAGGCCCTGCGTCGCTTCTCACGGAACTCGGGCGTCCATTGGACCTTGTTCTTCTCCGAGCGCCATTCGACCAACTCAGGGTTCTCCCATTGGCGGCTCGCCGCCTCAGCGAGAGCGACCCGTCGCTCGGGATGCTCCTCGAAGGACCGCCGCACGCGATCTGCCTGCCACTTGCGGTTGGCTGCGTTGCTCCAGTAGTCCCGCTGCGCCTGGTCCAGTCTCCGCCGGACCTCCTCCCGATATTCAGGAGATGCGTCGTAGTGGGCCCTCCAGCGATCCACCATGAACGCCTGGTATTCAGGGTTCTCCCACTGCGCACGGGCAGTCGCTGAAAGCTGCTCCCGGGTCTCCGGCTCCAGCATGCGGCGGCTCATCCGGCGCCGGAACGGCTCCGACTTGCGGATCCGGCGGCCCTTCTCGATGACGTCGGGCCGGTGGAGTGTCCGATGGGCGTGACGCCTGTGAAGCTCCAGATGGTCGGCCGACGCCATGCGGCAGATGTTCGTCGGGTCGTTGTTCCGCTTGTCGAAGTCCTTGTGATGGCAGTGGTCGCCATCCTCGATGGCGTACGTCCCCTTCCAACGGTTGTAGCGATCGGCGAGGACGTGGGTGAACTGCCAACGGGAGGAACGCGGATCCCAGGTCATTTCATAGCCCTGGATCGTGATGCCCGGCTCCGACCTGTCCGAGAGCTTGCGGTAGAGAGGCATGAGCGAGTCCCCACTGCCAAGCTCGGCGGCCTGCCTATAGGAGCCATCCCGAAGCATGAAGAGGTGATCGGGAGTGCACCGGATTTCGTGTCCGTTGTCCAGCACGACCTTCACGAGATCTGCGTTCCTGCGGGTCAAGCGGGGGTGCAGGATCTCGGCCAGCCCCACCGTGCCATCCCTCCGGATGGTGTAACAGAAGTTGGCCTTGCCCGCTGCGTGTTCAGCCACCAGGTCCTCGAACGACACATCCCTGCCATCCGCGAGCGCGACCCGCGTGTCGCCGGTAAAGCAGCCGCCCGCGGAGTCGCCCTCCACCAGGTAGAGCTCGCACAGCGAGGGGTCGGAGATGGAGCAGTCGGCCAGCTTCCCCGGCAGCACCCCACCCTCCAGCGCGCTCTTCTTGCGCGCCAGGTCCCGCGCCTTGCGCGCGGCCTCGCGGGCCCGGGACGCCTGCAGCGACTTCTCGATGATGGACCGGGCGGCGCGGGGGTTCTCGTCCAGGAAGATGGATAGGTTCTCGTTGACCGCGGTCTCCACCGCGCCGCGCACCTCCGAGTTGCCCAGCTTGGTCTTCGTCTGCCCCTCGAACTGGGGCTCCATGACGCGCACGCTCAGCACGCACACCAGCCCCTCGCGCACATCGTCGCCGGAGAGGCTTTCGTCCTTCTTGAAGAGCCCGTTGCGCCGAGCGTAGTCGTTGATGGATCGTGTCAGCGCCGCCTTGAAGCCGGTGAGGTGCGAGCCCCCTTCGTGGGTGTTGATGTTGTTCACGAAGGTGTGGGTGTTCTCGGAGAACCCCTGGTCGTACTGCAGGGCCAGCTCGATCTCCGCCTCGGGCTTGGAGACCTCGAAGTAGCAGACCTTGTCGTGGAGCGGGGCACGCTGGCCGCGCAGCCAGTTCACGTACTCGGCCAGGCCGCCCTCGTAACAGTACTCCTCGCGCACCGGCTTCCCGTTGCGCTCGTCCACCAAGACGATGGTGAGCCCCTTGTTCAGGAAGGCCAGCTCGCGAAGCCGGTTGGAGAGGATCTCGAAGCTGTAGACCAGCTCGGTGAAGATATGAGGGTCCGGCTTGAACGTGACCGTGGTCCCGCTCCCCCGCGCCTTCCCCAGCTCCTCCAGGTTCTTGACCTTGACCCCTCGCTCGTAGCGCTGGTGGTAGCGCTTCCTGTCGCGGACGATCTCCACCTCCAGATACTCGGAGAGGGCGTTCACCACTGACACACCCACGCCGTGGAGCCCGCCGGAGACCTTGTAGGTGTCTTTGTCGAACTTCCCGCCGGCGTGCAGCACGGTCATGGCCAATTCCACCCCGGGTACCTTCTCCGTTGGATGGATGTCCACGGGGATGCCGCGGCCGTCGTCCACCACCGTGACCGAGTTGTCCTCGTGCACGGTGACGACGATCTCCGTGCAGTACCCGGCCATGGCCTCGTCGATGGAGTTGTCCACCACCTCGTACACGAGATGGTGGAGCCCGCGGCCCGATGTGGACCCGACGTACATGCCCGGCCGCTTGCGCACCGCCTCCAGGCCCTTCAGAACCTGGATCTGACCTGCAGTATAGGCTTCGCCGCCCTTCTTCTTGTTCGCCATGTCCTCTCCGTAGGCTCTCTTCAGCTACCCGGTCTCCGCCAGCACGAAGACCAGGCGCTCCAGGGGAGCGTCCGCCATACGCCCGTTCACGCGCGCCAGCAGATCGCCCTTCATCATGTTCAGCTCCATCAACCAGCCGCTCGACCGCACCTCCACGACCAGCGTGCCTTCCGCCACGCTCTTCGCCCTGGTCACGGCGGCGATGTGAGCGCCCACCACCTCCGCCCACAGGTCCAGGGCCGCCATGCGCTTGACCTGGTCCCCGAGGCCGTGCTGCTCGAGCACGCCTCCCAGGACGTCGCCCACGCGCATCGGTCCCGTTCCCTTCCTCGTCATGCCCTGACCCGCCCTCCTTCGATGCCCCAACGGGGGATCCGATCCCGCCGGATCCGGATGTCGCTCTCCTTCGGCGCCGTCAGGAGCACCTGCCCTGTCTCCTCCCGCTCCATCAGCTCCAGGATCCGCTCGCTCCGCCCCTCGTCCAGCTCGGCGAAGACGTCGTCCAGCAGGATGAGGGGCTCCTGCCCCCGCACCTCCCGGATGGTCCTAGCCTCCACGAGCCTCAGGGCCAACGCCGCCGTGCGCCGCTGCCCTCCCGATCCATACTCCCTCAGGTCCAGGTCGTCCCCCTCGTCCTCCAGACGGAGCACCATCTCGTCCCGGTGGGGGCCTGCCACCGTCACGCCCATGCGCCGCTCCCGCTCCACCGACGCCGTCAGGGCGTCCCGGTATGCGTCGGCCATGTCCTCCACCGAGACCGCGCCTCCCAGCGGGATCCCGGCCCGGTACGCCATGCGCGCACCCGATCCGCCGGACACGGCCGCGTAGTACTCGCGGAACGCCCCACACCGGCCCTCCACCCAATCCTGCCGGGCCTTCATGACCGCTGCGCCCGAGCGGACCAGCCCCTGGTCCCACGCCATCACCACCGCAGGCGGCAGCCCATCCTTCAGGGACGCGTTGCGCCGCTGCAGGACGCGCCGGAAGTCCTGGAGCGCGTGGAGGTAGCCCGGGTCGCTGAGGGAGAGGACGATGTCCAGGAAGCGCCTGCGCTCCCCGGGCCCTCCACCCACCAACTCCACATCCGACGGTGAGAAGACCACCGCCGCCATACGTCCCAATGCATCCCCGACCCGCTCGGGCTCCACCCCGTCCACCGAGACCTTCTTCCTCTTGGCCTTCCTCTCGAAGGCCGCCGCCACCTGCACGCACCGGCCCTCCCCGCTCTCCGGCTCCAGCGTGCCGGCGACCCGGAACACTTCCTCGCCGAACGCCACGAGCTGCTCGTCGCGGGCGCCGCGGAAGGAACGAAAGGTCTCGAGGTAGTAGATGGCTTCGAGGAGGTTGGACTTCCCCTGAGCGTTGTCGCCGACGATGGCCACGCCCTCCGGTGGGAGCTCCAGGTCCTGGTTCCCGAGGTTCCGGAAGTGCCGAAGCGCGACCCGCGTCAGGCGCACGGAACGCCGTTGGAGAGGTGCCCTCGAAACATCAAGGGAATTTAACCTTTCCGACCCCCTCGGGCTACCCCTGCCCACCCCGGGAAAAGCCTTGTGGGTCAACGACTTCCGGCATATCAGAGCGGCGTGCCCAACAGGGGGCCATTCTGCAGGAAAACCGGGCCGTGCTCCCCGTCCGCGGGCGCCCGGCTCAGCAGCCCCTGAAGTCGGGCTTCCGCTTCTCCAGGAAGGCGCTCATCCCCTCCTTCATGTCGCCGGTGGACGCCAGTAGCCCGAACAGGGACGCCTCGTGGTCCAGGGCTTCCTGGGTGGCGGTGTCCGTGGCCCGGTAGACCGACTCCAGAGCCATGCGCACGGCCACCGGCCCGTTCCGCGTCACCTTGCGCAAGAGCTCCTTCGCCTTCTCGAGGAGCTCGGCGCGGGGGACCGCCGCCGACACCAGCCCGATCTCCCGGGCGCGCTCGGCACCGAGCATTTCCGCCGTGAGTGTGATCTCCACCGCACGGCCCAGCCCCACCAGCCGAGAGAGGCGCACGGTACCCCCGTACCCGGGCATGATCCCCAGCCCCACCTCGGGAAGGCCGAAGCGGGCGTTGTCGCTGGCGATGCGCATGTGGCAGGCCAGAGCCAGCTCGCATCCGCCGCCCAAAGCGTACCCTCCCACCGCCGCCAACACGGGCTTCGGGAAGCGCTCGATGCGAAGGAACACGTCCTGCCCGGCGCGGCTCACCCGCACCCCCGACATGGAGTCCATCTTCGCCAACTCGCCGATGTCCGCACCGGCCACGAAGGCCTTGTCCCCTGCGCCGGTGAGGAGGATCCCCCGCACCTTGTCATCCCCCTCCAGGGCCGCGAACACCTGCCCCAGCTCGGAGATCACGTCCGCGTTGAGGGCGTTGAGCTTGTCCTGGCGGTCGATGGTCACGACGGCGAGGTCGCCGTCCCACTCCACCCGGATGTAGCGCAGATCGGACATGATGGCGGATATCGGTTTGAGGCGTCACAAGAATGCCGCGGCCGAGGACGCCTGTGCGCTCGGCGCGTCGGATCTACGCAAGATAGCGGCCCGCCGGGCAATGGAAAAACGCCTCCCAGGCCCTTACCTTATGGCCCTTCCGGTGGACCCCTTCGCCGGTCGCACAGCCCTACCTCACCTGGCCGGACCAGGCCCCCCGAAGCAGGAGTGCTCCTCCCATGAGTCGGTCGCTCAACAAGGTCATGCTCATCGGCAACGTCGGGATGGAACCCGAGATCCGCTCCACCACGAGCGGGACCCGTACGGTGCGGATCCGCCTCGCCACCAGCCGGAGTTGGACCGACCGCAGCACGAACCAGCAGCAGGAGAAGACCGAGTGGCACAACCTGAAGTTCTTCGGGCGCCTGGTGGACATCGTGGAGCAGTGGGTCAAGAAGGGCGACCGGCTCTACGTCGAGGGTAGGATCGACTACTACCAGTACGAGAAGGAAGGGGTCACCATGTACGGGACCGACATCGTGGTCAACGAGATGGTGATGCTTGGAGGCACCTCGGGCGGCAGCGGCGGCGGCAGCGGCGGCGGCAGCGGCGGCGGTTTCCCCGGGGGAGGGTCGGGCGGCGGAGGAGGAGGTGGTTTCGGTGGCGGCGGGAGCCAGCCCCCGGCAGGCGAGCCCGACGACGACCTCCCCTTCTAAGGCGGCACCGGCACAGGGCAGCGGTTCACGGCGCTCATAGCGCGGTCACTCGCGAAGCCGGAAGCGGATCTCACCCGCTTCCGGCTTCGTGGCGCGCACGAACGCCGCCATGAAGCGTCCCTCCACGGCCTCGGCGAAGGTGTCCACCTCGAGCCCCGCGCCCTCCAGAAAGGCACGAGCGTGCTCCACGCGGTAGACTCGCGTGGGCTCCAGTGACGGGTCTTCGAACCCAGCTTCGCGGAGGAGCGCCTCAAACTCGGTGACCTCCAGGGCGCCGGCCACGCAACCCACCCAGAGCTCCATGCTGCGGCGGACCTCTGCCGGCACCTCACCCCGCACCACCACGTCGGACACGGCTAGACGGCCGCCCGGCCTCAGCACGCGGAAGGCCTCGCGGAACACGCGGCGCTTCTCGGCGGAAAGGTTGATCACGCAGTTGGAGATGATCACGTCCACGCTCGCGTCCGGGAGCGGGATCTCCTCGATGTGTCCCTTCAGGAACTCCACGTTCACGGCACCGGCCTGAGCTGCGTTCTTCCTCGCCAGCTCCAACATCTCGTCGGTCATGTCGAGCCCGTAGGCCTTCCCCGTCGGTCCGACGCGCCGCGCGGAGAGGAGGACGTCGATCCCTCCGCCGCTTCCCAGGTCCAGCACGACCTCGCCGGCCTTCAGCTCGGCCAGCGCCGTCGGATTGCCGCACCCCAGGGAGGCCAGCACCGCCGCCTCCGGGAGCGTCTCCGCGGTCAGGGCATCGTAGAGGTCGCTGGTGATGGGATCCTCTGAGCAGCAGCTCCCGCCCGCCCCACAGCACGATCCCTTCTCCTGCCCATCCAGCACCTGGAGCGCGGCCTGGCCGTACCGCTCCCGAACCACCTCGCGCACGTCGCTCATCCCATCCTCTTCATCAAAAAATGTTGATATGTCACGACAAAAAAACACGTCACCCGCAGCACGATCCCCCGTCACCCTTTCCGCCCCCGCACGCCCCCGAAGAGCCTTCCCGGGGACGGTGATCCTCGAGGAAGGCCGCCATCTCCGTGAGCGCGTCGGGGCGCAAGGAGTAGTAGACCCACCGCCCCTGCCGGCGGTCGCGTACCAGTCCGGCCTCCCTGAGCACCTTCAGGTGGAAGGAGAGTCTCGACTGGGCCGCGCCCACAGCGCCCTGGAGCTCGCACACGCAGCGCTCGCCGCCGCTGAGCAGCTCGAGGATCTGGAGCCGCGTCTCGTCCGAGAGCGCGTGGAACCAGTGGGCCACCTGGGTCAGTTCGGGTTGAGTCGCCTTCATGCCCCGAAATACATCAACGAAAGTTGGTTAGTCAAGGGCGCGGGTTTCGCTCAACCTGGACGGCGGGGAGCGCTGGAGCCTCCCGGGCGAGGGGAGCCTCAGCTCTTCTTCGTCGGCCCGGCCTCCACCTCCCAGAGCCCCATGAGGTACTCCTCGTAGCGGTCAGGGTGCTCCAAGTAGTCGTCCCGCCAGACCTCGAAGGGGGGCAGGTGGACCTTGGCCGAGAGCCAGTCGGTGGCGAGGTGCACCATCTCGACGTACGACAGGTCTCCGCCGCCTCCCTTCTCCCGATGGGCCCTCTGGGCCAACAGGTAGATCTCGTCGGGACTCAGGTAGAGGAGGAGATCGGCCAACTGGGCCGAGCAGTAGTCCAGATATTTGGCGCGCAGGACTTCGAGCGGCTCGGTCGAGCCTGTCCGGCCTGCGTCCACGGCGCTCCTCCGGCTGGACATGAAGAACCCCCTCGGGTCGCGGCGCGCGACTGCGGGCCCGAAGGTCCTATCGCGCCAAACCTATGACTCGAAGGGGCGAGAAACGCAAGCTTCAGGTCGCGGGGTGCGCGGCCCCCTGAACCATACCGGTGGTGTCCCGCTGCGTCTGGTCACGCAAGTGGCTGTAGATGGAGCGACGCGTCAACCCGTACAGCACGACACGGCTCAGGAACTCCGGATCGGTCTTCTGAACCTCCTCGGCCTGGGCGGCGACATCGCGCGGCAAGCGCACGTTCAACTGCACGGAGCACGTCTCCCACATAGACAGGACTACCCCTGGGGCTGGCGGTGGAGAAGCTGCGCTATTCTCGAGGAACTGGGCACCTGCCGACGGTGCGGACAGGGCTACGGACGGAGGAGCCTCGCTTCGTCGAAGCGAGGTCTACGTTAAGGCGCCGAATCGGGGGGCGCAACCCCTTTGAAGGGCCCGGACACTCGTCGCAGCTTATCCGGAACTTGTTGTGCCACAACGAGTTAGCTTTTCACGAATTTCTCGAATCCACCTGTTCCCAAGCCGACCCGCAGCTTACCGCAGGCGCGCTTGACGCGGCGGGAAAGCTAGGCCGGGCGCGGGCTTACGGACACGCCCGAAGTAGCGAAGCGTGACCTTTCCGTGACGGAAGTTTCCCGAAAAACCCCTCAAGGAAGCGCGGACCTGAGGAAGGCCTCCAAGGCCGCGTGCTCGAAGGAGAGGAAGCGCTCCCGGAGCTCACCCGCATTGGACTCGCAGAACACCACAGCGGTACGGTGCACACGTCCCGAGCCTTCCTCCTCGAACGAGATGTAGCCACGCCACAACCCGGCGTCGCGGAAGGATCGCAGGTGGGCGAGCCAGGTTCGGCCATGAACCTCCAGGCTCCGGACCTCCATCGTCGACGGAGCGTCGGCGGTGGGGACGTCCGCCGACTCCTCCAGGTCGATGAAGTGCCCCTCGGGGTGCGAGCGCAGATCCTCCCTCCACACCTCGAAAGGCGGGAGCGGGAGAAGGTTACGGCAGTAGCGGACCAGGAGGGCCAGAGGGTCCGACTCGCCTCCATCGGCCAGCGCGTCGGCCCTCCTGGCCTCGTCGCGGGCGCGCCGGTACAGCGGCCGCACCGCGTCCCGTGGCAGGAGCCGCACCAGCCTGGAAGCCTGTCGGTGGCAGTAGCCTTCGTAGCGCTCCCTCAACTCCGCATCGGCCACGTGCTGGAGGGGGTCGTACCCCCTGACGGCGATCTCCCCGGCGACCATCAGTGCACGGAGGTGGAGACCGGCGCGGCGGCGTTTATGCGCACCGGGCGGAAGCGCGGCTCGCCGACCCGGAGCCCGGCCAGCGTCTCGCGGGCGCCGAAGATTTCGACGACGCGCTCCATGGCGGTGAAGCGGTCCGGCTCGAAGCGGGCGACCAGGGCTCCGAGCCCACGGCGCATGGAGGCTAGGCCATCCCGGGCCTCGGGGAGGCTCTCGGGAAGCGGAAGCCTCACCTGGTAGTCCAGCGAGTCGGTCTCCCGCACCGGGACCAGCCTGCGGACCTCCCCGACCGGAAACGCCGAGAGAAGGGCACGCTCCAGCTGGGCGTCGGGCTGCTGCAGCGCCGTGCGGAAGACCAGGGCGCAGGCGTCGTAGTCCAGGTGCACCCGGGTGAGCCGCCCCGGGCCCATGACGATGCGGATGGACGTCCCCTCGTGGAGATCCAGGTCACGGCAGATGTCCCGGAAGCCGATGCGCAGGAACGAGGGCCTGGTGAGCGGGCCGAAGCCGATCCGTTCGAGCACGCGCAGGCCGAGGCGGAACGCATAGGGTCGCAGCGCATCCCCGGCGCTCCCTCCCGACGCCGCCGCGGTCACGAGGGAAGCCACGTGCTCGAGGGTGGGCTCATAAACCCAATCCAGGACCACCAGCTCGGTGCTCAGGTCCAGCACCTTGAGGTGGCCGCTCCCCAGGTCCAGCGCCTCCGCCGCCGACGCGAAACGGCCCTCCACCACCAGAGCGAGGCCGATGTCCTCGATGCGCCCTCCGGGCGTATCCATCTCGTGGACGTCCCGGTACTGCACAACGGCACGGGTCAGGGGAAGCTCGCAGGTCCCGGGAACGTCCCCCATGGCCTCGGGGAGCGTTTCGGTCAGCAGGCTCGGGTTCATGGGTCTCTCCAGCTCCAGGCGCAAGAATGCGTTGACACCCGGCCGGCGGACCGACTAACTTGACCCTTGCCAAGGAAGTCGGGTCGGGCCGCCAAGCCCGTGCCTTCGGGGAGCGTCTCCGGTGCCAGCCGGAGACGCTCCTCTTCATTTGGTCTCCCGTCGTTGCGTCGGGCCGCTCCGGGGCGCTGTCCCCACCCCAGCTGCGCGAGGAAAAAAGACCCGGCCCTCAAGCCGGGTGCACTTCCCTCGCCCGGGCCTGGAGCCTCCGAGCGGCCACCTGACGGAGCCCCTGCCAGGGGGCCCGGTGCTACGATAACCATCTGTTTACGGCTGGAGCAAGGACAGCGTTGGCGGACGCTTGCCACCCGGGTTCGCCACGGACATCTTCCGGCGACCGCCGGACCCCCAGCCCCGCCTCGACAGGCCGATGCCCACCCTCACCGAACGCAGGCGCTCCGTCGCGTTCCTCGACCACGAGGACGCGACGTGGGCCTGCTTCCTGGTCACCTATCCGGGCACGGGGAGCTACCGTTGGCACGGCTTCTTCTCCTTCCGTCCAGGGAACGGGGAGGTGGAGGAAGACGAGGTCCGCACCGCCGACATCTTCATCGAGGATTCGGAGGCGGAGATCCACGAGAAGGCACGGAGCTTGGGGCGCCCGCTCCTCAACGGCCTCCTTGCCTCGGCGCTCCATGCTGCGCGCCGCAAGGCAGGGGACACGCCCCGCCTCCGCGCCCGGTTCCGCAAGCTGCTGCGGGACAATGCCCGCGAGCTGGCTGGAGACTGGGCGGGGACGGCCTCCGGCCCCTTCGACGAAGGAGAACTCCAGTCGCTCTACGCCTCCTACCGACTGGACCAGGTGGCGCACCTCATCTGTCTGCTGGACCCCAGGGACTTCGAGACGGCGGTGGACCGGATTCTGGAGGGGAAGCGCGTGGACTTCCGCACGTCCGACCTGGTCCAGTTCTCCATGATGGTGGTGGAACACATCGAGGGACTCCTTCCCCTCCCCCCCTTCGAGGTATGGGCGAAGGACTTCCTCGCCAACCCCGAGGCGTACCGCCTGTACGCCCACACCTTGCACAGAGAAGGCCGTCTCCCTTAGCTTTCTGAACTTTTCTCCGTTTTGGTCCTCACCTAGGAGCGTGATCGTTTTGGAAGTGGTCGTCCAGGAGAACGAGAGCCTCGAGCGCGCGCTGCGCCGGTTCAAGCGGAAGGTGCAGCGGTCCGGTCTCTACTCCGAGCTGCGGAAGCGTCGGTACTACGAGAAGCCCAGCGCCCAGAAGAAACGGAAGCGCGAGGCGGCGATCCGGCGCGAGCGTAGGCGGCAGCGGCGGGGCCGGCGCCCATAGGTCTCTTCAGCCACTGGCCAAAGCGGTCCTCCCTCGCGGGAGGGCCGTTTTTTTGGCCCCTTTCCGGTCGCCCCCCCCGGGTCCGGCGAGGCCGGGCGGGATCGACTCGCGTCAGGCCACCCGGGCGACGAAGAGGTCGTCCATGCCCCGCCATGTCTCCAGGGCTCCCGGACCCAGGTGGGTCCAGGCGAAGCTGATGAGGAGCCGGTTCCACCCGTGGAGCGTGCGCGCTTCGGTGGGCGTCACCCGCGTGAAGGAGAGCATGGAGCGGCAGAGGTTCCCGTCGGAGGTGTACCCCAGCCGGTTGGCCACCTGCGCCACCGTCACCGCGCGGTCGGAGAGCGCGTACGCCACCGCCATGACGCGGAACCAGCGCAGGTACGCGTAGGGCGAGGGAAGCCCTCGCCTACGGAAGCGGGCCTTGAGCGCCCCCCGGGACAGGCCGCATGCGTCAGCTAGAGGGTGGAGGTCGTCGTAGTGGGAGGGGAACTCGAGCACCCTCCTGCCGAAGCCGCGCAGGGCCGGGGGAAGAGGCATCCCCGCCGCCCGCCCGAGGTCGCTGAGGGCCCGGTCCACCCAGGACACTTCCCACGCCTCCCGCCCCACCTCCTCGCGGAGCCGGCTGGCCATCCACTCGACGCGGGCCACGCCTCTGTAATCGCTCCGCCGCTCTTCCTCCCAACGGGCGAGGAGCGCCGACGAAAGGACGAACACCGGGGGAACCCGCTCGGACCGGGGCACCGCCGCACAGCCACCCTCCGCCTGCGTGCAGACCACCAGGCGAGGATATCCGAACGCCAGCGCCTCGTCGGCCAGGTGCGGGTCCAGGAGCACATCCTCCTCGGAGTGGCCCGCCCTGAGCACTGCCGCCCGGACGTGCGGATCGGAGATGTACCCGATGATCATGACCTTTCCCCCGGGGGTCGCGAACCGTGACCCCTAAACTTGGGACCGAGGGGCGCCTCCGGCCAGAGCGGCAGAATGGAGCCTCAGCCCCTCTTCCCTCCGCCGGGCTCGTCCCGGGACCTCGGGACCTCGGAGCTCATCAGGTCCCGGGCCACGCCGTGGAACTGGCGCTTGACCCAGCTCCTCCACGACGCAGGCGGAGGCTCGAGAGACTCGCCCTGCTCCAGCCGGTCCAGGAGCCCCTCCACCTCGGCCTGCACAGCCAGGAGCTTCTTCCTGTGGGACCTCCCCACCATCTGCGTGATCCCGCCCAGCGCCGCCGTCCCGGACGCGAGCCCGACCACGATCCCGAGGGGAACGGCTCCCCCCGAGGTGACGATGACGGCTGCGGCGCCGATCCCGAGGCCCAGGCCCACGCTCCCTCCTCCCACCGCCGCCCCCGCGATGTTGTCTCCGCGCGTGCCGGGATCCACGACGAACTCCACCAGCACCGAGGTGGCGTCCACCTCTTCCAGGTGCACCTCCACCGACTTGGCGGAAGCCACGAAGTACTTCCGCTGGGTGAAGCTGGCCGCGCGGGCGACCTGGGACGCCCAGTCCAGGGCCGGACGGTACTGGAGGATGGCCGGGCCTCGCCGCACGTTCTGCAGGAGCTGGGTGCCCACGAAGAAGTCGTCGAGCATCGTGGCCAACTCCTTGGGGCTCCCGGGGACCACGCGCACGGCGCGTACCGAGGTCGGGCCGAAGATCCGGTCCAGGATCCCGTCCGGGCGCTCACCGGAGCGTACTTCGGCCAGCGCCATGCGCACGTGATCCTCGCCGAGCCCCACCTCCCTGGCGATGCGATAGACTTCGGCCTCGGAGAGGGCGGCCTCGCTCCCCTCGGACTCCGACCCGGCCAACTCGGCCGCACGGCGGATCACCGCGTCGAACTCGTGACGGGTCAGGCCCCTGCCCTTGCCCTCGCTCATACGTCGCGTTCAGCGCCCGATCATATGAATTCTTCGGGCGGCTTCTCCTTAAGATACTGCCGGAAGGCCTGCTTGTTGTTCGACTTCATGTAGGCCTCTTCGTTGGTGATCACCCCGGACATCATATACTCGAGGACGTGCTGGTCGAGGAGCTGCATCCCGTCCTTCTTCCCCGTCTGGATGATGGACGGGATCTGATGGACCTTGTTCTCCCGGATCAGGTTGGCGATGGCCGAGGTTCCCACCATGATCTCCAGGGCGGCGCGGCGCCCCTTGCCGTCCTTGGTGCGCAGAAGAACCTGCGATACCACCCCCTTCAGAGACTCGGAGAGCATGGCGCGGATCTGATCCTGCTGGTCCGCGGGGAACACGTCGATGATCCGGTCCACGGTCTTGGGAGCCGAGTTCGTGTGCAGGGTGCCGAAGACCAGGTGCCCCGTTTCGGCGGCGGTGATTCCCAGCTCGATGGTCTCCCGGTCACGGAGCTCGCCCACCAGGATCACGTCCGGGTCCTCTCGGAGTGCCGCCCGAAGGGCGTTGGCGAAGCTCTTCGTGTTGGTGCTGATCTCGCGCTGGTTGACCAGGCACTTCTTGTTCGTGTGCACGAACTCGATGGGATCCTCGATGGTGAGGATGTGATCGGCCCGTGTGTCGTTGATCAGGTCCACCATCGCGGCGAGCGTCGTGGACTTTCCTGACCCCGTGGGGCCCGTGACCAAGACCAGTCCCCTGGTGAGCATGCAGAATCTCTTCACCGCCTCCGGGAGGCCCAGCTGGTCGGCGGTGAGGATCTTCGACGGAATCGTGCGCATCACGACCCCCAGCCCCTTCCGCTGCCAGAAGATGTTCACGCGGAAGCGGGCCAGGCCCTCGATCTCGTAGGCGAAGTCGTAGTCCAGCTTGTCGAGGAAGCGCATCCGCCATTCCTCTTCCATGATCTCGTAGATCAGGGCCTCCATGTCCTTGTTGGTCAGGTCACGGAACTTGAGCCGGGTCATGTGCCCGTGCACCCGGACGACGGGGGGCGATCCGGTGGTCAGGTGGAGGTCCGAGCCGCCCTGCTCTACGAGCACTTTGAGGAACTGATCGATCTGGGCCATGGTGATGACTCTTTGGGCGTCGGTAAGGTTCAGCTGTGCAGCGGTTCCAGGGTCCACTCCAGTTGGTTCCCGGCCACTTCTTCGATGTGGAGCTCCCAGCGGATCCCGGCGTCATAGGCCGGCCGGCGATCCTCCTGCATGGGCCAGAGGAGAAAGGCCACCGAGGCCACGTCCAGGGCGGTGCCGGCCCACTCGTCCCGGTTGCCGGTGAGATCCACCGTGACCACGTCGAAGTGGAACGCGCGGAGCGTCTCCAGCTCCGTGGCCCACTTCTCCGGGTCCGGCGGCATGCGCAGGCTGAAAGCCTCCTGCGCCGCCTTCTGTTCCGAGGCGTTGATGTAGATGCTCCGCCAGGAGGGATCGAGGAGGAGAAGGGGAAGGTGGGGCAGGATGTCGTGTCCGAGGTCGTCGGGGGTGGCGGTGACGACGAAGCGCGCCGCACCGGACCGGGCCAGGAGCCGGATCTCCGACATGATCGCCGGCGACGGAAGGGGAAAGCGTTCCTGGAGGAGGGAGTGCTGCTGAATGGGCTTGAAGAGGTACTCGAGCCCGGACTCGTCGGCGAGGTAGCGGATCTCGACGGGCGTCACCATCCCCTCGCGGTTCATTTGGCCGTTCCACTGGGCCCGGTCGACGCCGGCCGCGTGCTCCTGGGGCGGGGGCTCCAGCAACTGCTCGAGCTCCGCCTCCCACAGGCCCTCCAGGGGACGCCGGCGCACGGTCCCGCTGTCGTCCCACCACGCCCACGAACGGTGGCCGCGGGTGGAGACCCCGAAGCGCGGCGCGCCGCACTCCAGCGCCTCGGCGAACGCCTCGGTGAGATGGATGGGCGTGGGGCGATCGTTCTCCTCCGCCGCCGTACCTCGGGCGAAGACCTGGCGGATCAACTCGCGGATCTTCGCCGCCGATGCCAGCGCCAGATCGATACGCAGCTCGGTGCGTGCGCGTAGCTCGTCCACGGCATCGGTCTTGATGGGGGATTCCACCACCACCGTGAGCGACTCGTCCGTCTTCATGATGGGCAGCGTCAGGTGCGCCAGTGCCCACTCGGGCGAGACGAGGAAGGCCGCCTCGGGATCGATGGAGTCGGCGTCGGGGAAGATGAAGGGGAGGTCGAACTGGGAAGCGATCCCCCAATCCAGCTCGTCCTGGGACACGACTCCCAGGGCCAGCAGCGCCTCCCCGAAGTATCCCCCGTGGTCCCGCTGGTACTCCAGAGCTCGCTGGCAGTCCTCTTCCGTGAGGCGCCCGAAGCCCATCAGGATCTGTCCGATGGTGCGTCGCTCAGCCATGTCCGGCTCCCCGGTCAGGTTCTCGTTCCATCCTCGTCCCCGGCGTCGCCCGCCCCGTGCCCGGCGAGCCACTCCCCCAGGATCTCCATGGAGCAGCTGCCGCCCAGGTCGGGCGTGGCGTTGGATCCGTCGAGGGCCAGACCGTCAGATTAGCGCTTGGCGCGGACCACCACCACCCCACGGGCCGGGGCGCCGTTGCCCTCCACGACAAAGGGATACCGCCCCTCGGGAGCGCCCTCGAACGAGAGGAGGAAGCGCTCGTCCTTGCTCACCATCGGCTGCGAAGCCAACTGGTCCGTGCGCTCCATGAACGCGCGGGACTCCGGGGCGAGGCTGTCCGCCTCGAAGCGGATTTCGTGGACCCACCAGTCCAGCGTGATGAACTCCACCCAGGCTCCCGGGGCGATCTCCACCGCCGGAGCCGAAAGGGTCTCCTGAGGTCCGCCGGAGATCCCCACGCGATGGACCCGGTCCGAGTTCGTGAGGCCCAGTTCGGCACGCAAGATGCTGTCGGGCCGGAGCGTGGCATCGGAGTCGCCGGCGCACCCCACCAGGCTGAGGGCCCACGCCCCTGCCACCCCAACCGCCAGCGGACCCCGGAGCGCCGCACGGCAAAACACCCCGAAGGCCGAATCCCGCCTCAACCGCCGACCTCGGCCCCGCAGTAAATGCAGAAGCGCCACTCGGGGTCGAGCTCCCCGCCACACTCCGGGCAGGGCACCACGTGCACGTCGGTGCCGCAGAACGGGCAGAAGTTGAGGTTGGGCCTGGCCGGCAGCTCCGCCCGGCACCAGCGGCAGGTGGCAGGAACCGGGCGGGCCGCGGGCGGCTCCGCCGACTCGAGAGCCGAGGCGGCCGGCGCGCGGCGCGCCGGAGGAGAGGAGGGAGACCGCAGCGGCTCGGGAGCCAGGTCCTCCACGGAGACGGGCTCCGACCGATCGGTCGGGGAGAAGGAGGGCTCCTGGCCCACCGCCAGGAAGGCTGGGTTCAGGCGCACGTCCACAGCCGCGTATTCCCGGTAGAGCCCGGTGTTCGGGTTCGACGAGGCCAACTCCTCCCGGAGCGCCCGGAGCGCGGGCGCCGATTCCAGGAAGACGTATTCCCCCTCCCCGGCGAGGAGGCGCAGGAGCGCGTCCTCGTAGTCCCCGTTCATCTCCACCCCGATCCTGTCACGGTGCGTTCCGTAGGGGACCAGGTTCTGGTAGATCTCCGCCACGGTGAAGGGCTGGTGGAGGTACTCGGGGCGGCGGGCCAGGATCTCCTCCACCAGCGCCGAGTGGAATCGGGTAAGCACATTCATCGTTTCCATCGTCACTCCTCCTCGGGCGATGCGCCCTCGGCCTCAAGATGGACCATCCCCGCCGCCGCCGCCGCCCGGAGGAAGGTCTCGGGGTCGGTGAAAGGGATCTCCACCCCGCTCTGCTCGTGCCAGCGCTCGGCCATGCGCCGCATGTAGTGCCCCATGGTCTCGTGAGAGAACCCGGCTTGGTCCCGCATCTGTCGCACGATCTCGTGCCACGTTCCCAGGAAGCGGTACCCGTCGGCCATTCGGATGGTCTTCCGCCCCTCCTGCCGTTCCCTTTCGAAGAGCTCCAGCTGGCTGGGGTCGTAGAACGTCCCGTGGAGGCTCACACCCATGCGCGCCTCCACCTCCCCGAGGAGACGGTCGATGGGGTCGTCCTGCTGCTCCTCCAGCTCGCGGAGCCGTTGCTCCCACGGCGCCAGCCGCAGATCGCCGGCCTCCAGGTGCCAGAGGGTGCGCTTCAACTCCATGAGCCGCCAGACCGCCAGGGCGTCCCAGTGCTTCTGGGGGGGCACGCGCTCCAACTCGCGGAGGGCGCCCTCCCAATCTCCCCGGTCATAGAGGAGGTGGCCCAGGTAGACCCGGGCCTCGTGGAGGTCCGGATCGAGCCTCAGAGAACGCCGGATCTGTCGCCCTGCGCCCACGTCGTCGCCCAGCCGGTGCAGCGCGTAGCCCAGGGACGCGGCCGCCTCCGCGTTGTCGGGACGTGCGGTCGCCGCCTTCGCGAAGACGTCCCTGCACTCGCCGTACATGGCCTCGCGGTAGAGGGCGCGGCCCATGGTGAGCAAGAGCTCGACATCGTCATCGTAGCCCAGCGCGGCCACCTGGCCGAAGAGCTCCAGGGCCTGCTTGCGCTCGCCGAAGCGGAGGAGGGTCTCCCCCAGCCCGGCGAGGGCGTCCTCGTGGGTGGAGTCCAGGACCGCCGCTTCCTCGAACGCCTTACGGGCCCAGGCGTACTCCTCCCGGGCCAGCCGGGCATACCCGAGCCCCACGTAGAGGTCCACGGCCTCGGGATACAGCGAGAGGCCCTCTTTGAGCATCACGAGGGCCCCTTCGTAATCGCCGTCGTTGTAGAGTCTGTGCGCCTGCTCGTCGTATTCCTCGGAGCTGAGGAACCCCTCGGGCATGTACGTGCTCCTTGGCCGGGCCGGGGGCGGAGGCGGGCCTCCGCTGGGACGCGCTGCCCCGCAATATATTGTGCCCGACGCGGGGGTACCACCCTGTATCCAGCTCTCCAGCGATTTCGGAACGGGAGGCTGGCGAGTGGGAGCGGGGCGCGGGCAGGCGCATGATGGGGTAGGATTTAGGGGCAGCGAAGCGGGTCGAGACGGCGGGTCGGCTTTTTTCGCAAGGGATTGGGGC
>Ga0315541_1000700_pt1 | contig 34909 bp, 33 predicted proteins | sample SalMarSW160190MG_FD_203095 | JGI IMG/M metagenome (GOLD analysis project Ga0315541, IMG submission 203095) | Salt marsh sediment microbial communities from the Plum Island Ecosystem LTER, Massachusetts, United States - Salt Marsh Sediment SW1601-190 ...
CCGACAAAAGATCGTGTTTTGCAGAAGGTTTCCATTCTATTTTCAAAAAAAGTTCCCTGCTCGACTAACCACCTCAATTCTCAATGCGCTATTTTTTGTAACCGTGAATTCTCGGACAGGCTCCTAGACTGCCTGATCTGGTCATGCTGGACATCCGAATGCCTGACCTGGACGGCTACGAGGTCTGCCGTCGGTTGAAGGAATCTAAAGACACCCGAGATATTCCGGTGATCTTTATCAGTGTCAAGACCAGTCGCCTGGACAAGGTCAAGGCGTTCGGCCTTGGCGGTAGCGACTACATTTCCAAGCCGTTTGATCCGGAAGAGGTATTGGCCCGCGTCGCAACGCACCTGACCCTATGGAAGGCGCAGAAGGAAATTGAAGAGAAAAACCTGCAACTCCAACAAGAGATCACTGAGCGCAAGCAGACAGAAGAATCGTTGCGGGAGAGTGAGGAGAAATATCGAACCATCCTTGAAAGCATAGAAGAAAGCTATTGGGAAGTTGACCTCGCCGGGAACTTGAGCTTTTTCAACGATTCAACATGCAGCATCCTTGGCTATACCAGAGATGAACTGGTTGGTATAAATAACCGAAAGTTCATGGATCAGGAGAATGCTAAAAAGGTGTATCAGACATTCAGCAAGGTATACGGCGAGGGAAAGCCAGCAAAAGGCTTTGATTGGGAGATTACAAGAAAAGACGGCACCAAAATATATGTAGAGACTTCTGTATCATTGAGAAAGGATTCAAAAGGTCATCCAATAGGGTTTAGGGGTATTGGTAAGGACATCACCGCCCGCAAACAGGCCCAAGACAAACTCACCGCTTCCCTCAAAGAAAAAGAGGTGCTCTTAAAGGAGATACACCACCGGGTAAAGAATAACCTCCAGGTCATTGCAAGCCTCCTCAATCTCCAATCACAGCATATCAATGACAAAGAATCCCGTGCGATGTTTCAAGAAAGCCAGGACCGTGTCAGGTCAATGGCACTGATCCATGAGAAGCTCTACACCTCTGGGGATCTCTCACACATTGACATTGCCTCCTATATACACTCCCTTACACACCAGCTCATTACCACCTATAGCACAGCATCATCCCGTGTGAGTATGAATATCGCCATCACCGATATCTTCCTTACTATCACCACTGCCATTCCCTGCGGGTTAATCATCAACGAGCTGGTATCAAATGCCTTAAAGCATGCCTTTCCACAAGAAAGAGAAGGCACTATTGCCGTGTCCATGACCCCGTCCACCAAAGACAACCTCATACTCACGGTCAGTGATACAGGTATCGGCTTTCCAGAAGGAATCGATTTCAGGAATACCACGACCTTGGGTATGCAGCTGGTCACCAGCCTGGTAGAACAGCTCGATGGCACCATAACGCTTGACAGGAGTAAGGGAATCACCTTCACCATCACCTTCAGGGGGGGGGGTTCCAGTATAAGAGAAGGGACATAGGAAATGGCACCAGCACGGATACTGATTGTTGAAGATGAGGCCATTGTGGCCGCTGATATTAAAGGTACGTTAAAAGGCTTAGGCTACGATGTCCCTGCCATTGCCTTCTCAGGTGAAGAGGCCTTGAAAAAGACAGAGGAGCTTCACCCGGATGTCGTACTCATGGATATTGTGCTACGAGGACAGATGGATGGCATAGAGGCGGCACGAGAGATACAAGAGCGCTGTGGGATTCCCTCAATATTTATGACTGGCTATTCAGAAGAGATTGTCGAGCAGCTCAATACAGGAAAACCTTGTCTCTCTGTGATTAAGCCGGTTGATGAAAACGAGCTTCATACTACGATCCTCAAGGCACTTAAAGCGCACAGAGGGCATCAAATCAAGAGAGGATCGTAGAAGGTTCCTTCGTGGTGTGGTGTTTGACCAGCTATCTCGTGTGAAGAGTGCTATGATTGGAGAAAAATTAAAAGCCAAAAAAATTATGACTAGCAAACGAAACCTTGAATAAAATCTAATTTGGCTTTACGATCGATTATGGCACGTTATGTTGAATGCAAATACTGGACACTTCCATAATTATGCGGAGCTGGATAACAATCAGATTGTGATGTTATACAGATAGAAAAATCATGAAATAGAGGATTTTTTCGTAATATTTTATTAATTCTTTAGAACTATACAGAAGCTATACACTAACTGGGGCAATTAAATCGGAATTAGAAAACATGTTGTAATATTTTCTTTTGTTCGTTAAGATAGCGAAACATAATATAGCCTAAATTTTGGAGATTCGGTGGTAATAAATGAATAAAAAAACTTGTTTCGCTATCAGAGAAGTTGAAGAAACCTATCGTACAAAACTAAATATTTCTTTTGAACGCTCATGTGATTGCCCTCCCACACATATAAATTGTTTAACCGCCAAGGAATGGCTTAAATCACAACTCGGTGTTTGGCAGTTTACTTATGAAAAGCGTGATATTAGGGATAAAAAGATTCATCCTGCCACTTTTCCCATATCTCTTTCCAAAAAAGTAATTGAGTTGTTTTCACATAAAGGTGAGTTAATATTAGACCCTTTTGTCGGAAGCGGCACAACATTAGTTGCAGCAAATGATTTAGATAGAAATGCCGTTGGTTTCGATCTACAATCACATTATATTGACATTTGTGAAAAAAGATTAAGTCAGGGTGATCTGTTTAACTCTTCAGAACAACTTGCAATTCAGGATGATGCTCTCCATATTCCATTTTATCTTTCTGAAAAGTCCGTCTCACTATTTTGGACTTCTCCTCCCTATGCAAACCTTCTAAATCGAAAGCGGAAAAATAAATCACGAAGATTTCGTGACAATGAACAACTTGGAGAAGTTGAACAATATTCTCAAGACCCTCGTGACCTGGGAACAATGGAATTAGAAGAATATACCCATGCAATGGGTGATATTTTTGAAAATCTATTACCATTACTTAAGCCCAAAGGTCATTGTGTAATCAATGTCCCTGATATGTGGTGGGAAAATCAACGAATCACTATACACGTATCTCTCATAGAAGAGCTACGAAAACGGGGATATGAACTTAGAAATATAATTATTTGGGATAGAACCAACGTAGTAAATAGAATCGGAATTTTTGGGTGGCCAAGTAATTACATAACAATGGGAGTTACTTTTGAATATTTATTAGATTTTTGGCGTCCACCCCAAAAATAGCGAAGACCTCTATTATATGAAAACCTATACTAAAGAAAGTCTCATTGCGGAGCTTTTAAAAATTCGAGATAAGGGGTGGATTGAGAATCGTCGTCATGGAAATGACGGCGGTGTTGGGAACACATTAGAGGACTTACTCGGTATTGAGGAAAATAATTTACCAATACCAAACGCTGCCGAATGGGAGTTGAAAACTCAAAGAGCAACAACTTCTTCTTTAAACACAATCTTTCACATGGAACCAAGTCCACGTGCCTATAGATTCGTCCCTCAAGTCTTCCTATTAAACTATGGCTGGCCCCACGACGAGGCAGGACGTAAATATCCTGCAAATGAAATGAGTTTTCGTCAAACTATCAGGGGTGGCAAAATTACTGACAGAGGTTTTGGATTTGAGATAGACCACGTTCAAAAGAAAGTTGTTGTAACTTTTGATGCCTCAAAAGTCGACCCCCATCACTCTAAATGGCTGGAAACGGTCAAACAAAAAATTGGGCTTGCGCCTCTTAACCCTGCTCCTTATTGGGGTTTTGATGACTTGGGTCACAAAGCGGGCACAAAATTAACAAACTGTTTTTTCGTAAAAGCTGAGGTGAAGAAAATAGAAAGAAAACAACATTTTTGGTATAAAACCATAATGCTGTTAAGTGATTTTTCTGTTAAAAAATTCATAGTCGCATTATCATCTGATTATGTTTACATAGATTTTGACGCAAGAACAGGACACAATCACGGCACAAAGTTTCGACTAAAACAAAATGCGCTTCCACTTCTTTATGACGATGTTCAAGTAATTGCTGAATAAAAACTGCCCAACCAGCGCATGCACCAGACTGCCGTTACAGCCCTGTCGCATGGGTTTTCCATTTGGCAACAAACTCTGTCTCATTTTTTGTAGCTCTTCCGCACGGCGACTGGTGATGCGTGTCGTTATGACTATCGATTACTGCTATTTAGTGATAACCCATAACGCCCCCTAAAATCTTTCCAATAGTGTTAGCAATCTGCACTCCTAAATATTGAGATTCTTTTTAATCTTCTTAATAATTCTTTCCAACATTAGCTAATACCTGGCAATTTGTTTAAACCCACTCTTAAAAATATCCATTCTGGCACTCAATTAATTGGATGAACAACAAGAGATCGTTGGTCCTGGCGCATTGTGGAGATCTTACTACCAGGTGCCAGACAGTAAATAGAGGTAAGACAAAAGGAGTTGATGGTTTGATTACTTGGTATCCCTATGGAACTCGTGCCATAGTTTACTGGCAGCAATGCTATACAATTTATTCCCCAATGTATCTTTTCACTATATCCTTCGTTCGGATATCGCAATGAATTCAAATGGATAACACAATAGAGGGAATGCTCCTATATTGGCATGAAAGATGCGGGTTATATCAGAGAGTTATGATCGAAGCTTCTAAAGGGCACTATGAGTGGGAAATATAGGGACGAGGTTTCGGATAGAGTTCAGGACGCAGGAGTAACAGAGGCCTTTTCTGGCCTTAAAGAGCCAAATCATGGGAAGACATTACGGAAAAAAACTGGAAATGATACCCCATAATAAGGGATATCTCTCTATAGAACACATTCCATACATTTTAGATGAGGTTTCCTTCTGGTGCGCTAACCAGTTAAAATCTAAGCACATATTCCTACGTTAAAATGATGCATGATTTTTGCATACCCTATACAGAAAGCACTCTATGCTGTTCACAAGGATTGCTACGTGCTTTGATTCGCATACGCAGTCTGAAACGCTTCTAGCGAAAACCTATAATTCGTTAATGTAAACGGGCTCAACCAGCGAACCAACCAACATAAAAGTGGTTCCCAGGGTTATTTTGGCAGCAGCCTGTAGAGGTTTGACCCTCATTACATAATAAGCTTCTCTAAAAAAGAGATAGAATTTTGTTGACCTATCTCTTAGGAAAAGATAGAGTGGCCGAATGAAAAATATCCTGGATCTTCTCATCGACGATTTCCATGAGCGTGGACTACCTGAACTCATGTCGCGCCCTCAGTCAATGGCATGGGTATTGGGCAAAGCCAACGTCGTGATCGGCATGAGGCGGTCTGGCAAGACATGGTTTTGTTATCAGCAAATGCAGGAATTACTGGAAAAAGGACTTGAGAAGGAGCGGCTGCTCTATCTGAACTTCGAGGATGAGCGCCTGCTCCCATTTTCTGCCCAGGACTTCCAATCTGTATTGGAGACATACTACCGCAAATTTCCTGCGTTCAAAAGTCAGCAGTGTTATTTGTTTCTTGATGAGGTACATCGTATCGAAGGTTGGGACAAGTTCGTCCGACGAGTGCTGGATACCGAACAATTATCGGTCTGCGTGACCGGTTCATCATCAAGGCTCCTCAGCAAAGAAATAGCTACCAGTTTACGGGGCAGGTCGCTCACCACAGAGATATTCCCATTCAGTTTCAAAGAGTTCTTATACTATAAAAAGGTTACCCCGAAATCAGTACGGCGATTCGGTTCCAAAACAAGAGCGATGCTGCAAAATCTCATTGGTCAGTATCTCAAGATAGGAGGATTCCCCGAAGTGCAAACCTTTGATGATGAGCTAAGGCGCGAGGTGCTCCAAAACTATCTGGATGTCGTGATCCTGCGTGATGTGGTAGAGCGATACTCTATCAGCAACACCGTGGCTCTTAGGGCTCTTATTCGGCATATTATAAACGCTCCAGCAACGCGTTTTAGCATAAACAAATTCTATAACTCACTAAAAAGTCAAGGTGTTGCCTGCACAAAAAATAATCTATATGGCTACATGGACCACCTCACGGACACCTTTCTTTTCTACCAGGTGCCATTACATTCCCGCTCAGAAAAAGCCCGCCGGGTTAATCCGAAGAAAGTCTATGTTATTGATCCGGGGCTTCTGGAAGCTATGTCTCTCCATATAACGGATGATCGGGGAGCATTACTTGAGAATCTTGTCTTCATGCATTTTCGCAGGCAGGGACTTGCGCCTGAGTATTATGTCACGAAAAACGGGGCCGAGGTTGATTTTGTGCTGGCCGCGGAAGATAGAAGCGAGCGTCGGCTTATCCAGGTCTGCTGGGATATTCATGATCCGGTTACGCAGAAAAGGGAAGTCAGCGCTCTGTTGTCGGCCATGCAAGAACTGGGGCTAAGCCGGGGTACCATTGTCACATGGTTGGATGAAGATATGTCCGATAAGCGCCTCAATATCGTTCCTGCCTGGAAGTGGCTGTTGACCGAATGAAAGATGCCATTATAAAACGTAGTGCTGACAACCTGGCGAATTTAGTGCCCTATCCAATTTTTTCATGGTTCAACTATTCACATCAGCCGCCGGTTAAAAGAATAGAACGGCTCGAGAAAATGCAACGACTCTATTTTTTAATAGTATAGGTAACATTTAATACTATTTATGTATGCCAAGGGCAGGAAAGAAAGCCATAGTAAGATAAATATATTACATTCGTAACTACTCACATTTTAACAATGGAGTGCTTCAGGAGAAAGAAAGCATGCCGAAAAAAAACATACTAATTGCCGATGATGATCAGGTAATCCTCGATATACTTAAGGAAATGATTCAACGTGAGGGATACAGGGTCTTTCTGGCGTCCAATGGGAAAGAGGCCGTGGAGGCTATAAAGATCAACCCCATAGATCTGGCTATTCTGGACATCAAGATGCCCGTCATGGATGGAATTGAGGCCCTGAAGGAAATAAAAAAGATAGATCAGGGCATAGAGGTCTTGATGATGACTGGTTACGCAGACCTCGAGACCTTAAAACAGGCCGTCAGCTATCATGGGGCCTTTGATTACATTCTAAAGCCATTTAAGAGGATCGATATCCTGAATGGTATCCAAAACGCCCTCCTGAAGCGGGACTTCGCCTCTCAGAAAAAATTTAGAGAAAAAGAACTGGAAGAGCGAATTCTTCAATTGGAAAAGGAATTCCATGAGAGGACCCATCAGTTGAGGGAGTCCCAGGTCAAGTACAGGGATATTGTTGAAAACTCCAATGACGCGATCGTTGTGGTTCAAGATGGGAAGCTGAAGTTTGCAAATACTAAGACGGTGGAATTAACCGGCTACCCTCAGGAAGAGCTTAAGGATATGTCCTTTCTCGAGATGGTCCATCCTGAAGATCGTGATATGGTGGCAGAAAGTTATAAGAGCGAGGACTTCACAAATATCTTTTCCTTCCGAGCGTTGAGAAAAAGCGGAGAGTCTCTCTGGGTAGAGAGCAATGCTGTAAAGACCACATGGGAAAAAAGAGAGGCGACCCTAAACATTATCAGGGATATCAGCGAGCGCAAGAGAGCCGAGGAGGCCTTGAAGGCATCGCAAGACTATACAAGGAATATTATTGACAGCTCCCTTGATATGATCATTGCAGTGGATATGAATCGGCGCATTGTCGAGTTCAACAAAGCGGCAGAGAGAACCTTTGGCTATCGCAGGGAGGACATTGTGGGCACCATGGTGGATATTCTTTATGCAGATCCGAATGAAGGACTGGAGGTCCACAAGACTGCCGTGGATAACAGCCAGTGTACGAGGGAAATTCTCAACAGGCGAAAGAACGGCGAGGTCTTTCCCAGTTTTCTCTCTGCCTCCACACTGCTCGATACACATGGTGATGTGCAGGGCGTCATGGGCGTGTCCCGCGACATCACCGCACGCAAACAGGCTCAAGAAAAACTCACCGCCTCCCTCAAGGAAAAAGAGGTACTCTTAAAGGAAATCCACCACCGGGTAAAAAATAACCTCCAGGTTATATCAAGTCTGCTCAATCTCCAATCACAGCACATCACAGACAAAGACTCCCTTGAGATGTTTCAAGAAAGCCAAAACCGCATCAGGGCAATGGCACTGATCCATGAGAAGCTCTACACCTCTGAGGATTTCTCACACATTGACATTGCCGCATACATCCAAGACTTGACAACCTCTTTGTTCAGTACCTACACAGTCAGTAATGCCATCAAGGTCACTATCGCCATCAACGATATCTTCCTTACTATCACCACTGCCATTCCCTGTGGGTTAATCATCAACGAGATGGTGACAAATGCCTTAAAGCATGCCTTTCCACACCAACAAAAAGGCACCATTACCGTGTCCATGACCCCGTCCGATACAGACAGCCTCATCCTCACGGTCAGTGATACGGGTATCGGCTTTCCAGAAGGAATCGATTTCAGGAATACCACGACCCTGGGCATGCAGCTGGTCACCAGCCTTGGTAGAACAGGTTGAGGGCACCATCACCCTGGACAGGAGCGAGGGAACCACCTTTACCATCACCTTCAGGGGGGGGGGTCCAGTATAAGAGAAGGGACATAGGAAATGGCAAAAGCGCAGATACTGATCGTTGAAGATGAGGCCATTGTGGCCGCTGATATTAAAGGTACGTTAAAGGGCTTAGGCTACGATGTCCCTGCCATTGCCTTCTCAGGTGAAGAGGCCCTGAGAAAGACAGAGGAGCTTCACCCGGATGTCGTACTCATGGATATTGTGTTACGAGGACAGATGGATGGGATAGAGGCGGCACAAGAGATACGGAAGCGCTTTGGGATTCCTGTGGTGTACCTTACTGCCTATGCAGATGAAAAGACACTTACGCGAGCGAAGATAACCGAACCCTTCGGCTATATGCTTAAACCGTTTGGGGAAAAAGAATTGCACAGCTCCATCGAAATAGCTCTTTACAAATATGAGATAGAAAAGAAATTAAAAGAGAGTGAAGAGAAGTACCGGGAACTTGTGCAAAACGCTAACAGTATTATTCTGCGAAGGGACCCTAAGGGCCGCATTACCTTCTTCAATGAATTTGCCCAAAAATTTTTCGGCTACACCGAGGATGAAATCCTGGGCAAGAATGTAGTTGGCGCTATTGTGCCTGAGACAGATACTTCAGGCTGTGACCTGAAAGCAATGATTGAAGATATTGGAAGAAACCCTGAGCGATATGCTACCAATGAGAATGAAAACATGCGTCATAATGGTGAACGAGTATGGATTGCGTGGACTAATAAAGGTATTTTTGACAAGGATGGACATATCACCGAAATCCTCTGTATTGGCAACGACATCACCGAGCAGAAACAGTTACAGAAACACCTCCAACACACTCAAAAGATGGAGGCAGCTGGAACATTTGCTTTAGGAATAGCCCATGAGTTCAATAATAGTTTGGCGGCAATCCATGGTTATGCCCAGCTCTTGGTAAGGGAGCTAAAGCCCAAGAACCCTATGGTTGAGTATCTGCAGAAGATCAGTGAGAGATGTAAGCAGGCAGCAGAGCTGGCTCAGAAGATGCTGAACTACTCTCGGCCGGATATTGGGGAGATGGCCCCTGTAAACGTGAACCAGGTGTTGGAAGAAGTTCAGCAATTATTGAGACATACCCTTCCATCTCAGATCAAGCTGGAGCGTAAACTTCAAAAGGATCTTTCTTTAGTGATGGCTGGGTCAACGCAGCTTGAGCAGGTGTTGCTCAACCTGGTGATGAATGCCATTGATGCCATGCCCAATGGTGGGAAGATTTCCCTTAAAAGCTGCATGATGGAGCCGGATGAAGGGTTCCGCCGTACCCATGTCTGGGCCAAAAAAGCCCGCTACGTTGAGGTGATGGTAAAGGATACAGGAGAAGGCATGCCCCCGGAGGTCCTTGAGCGTATTTTCGATCCGTTCTTCACCACAAAAGAGCCTGGCAAGGGCACTGGGCTGGGACTCTCTATCACTTACTCCACTTTAGAAAACTATGGTGGCTCCATTCTGGCTGAGAGCCAAGTAGGGCAGGGGAGTTGTTTCAAGATTTATCTTCCTGCTATGATAGATAAAGAGGCGGAGGAGGCTCTGGAGCCTGCCGGCAAAGAGGGAATTGCCCCAAGGTAAGGGAGAGTATTTTCTGATTGTGGGCGAGAAAACTGAGCTACATGATGTCGTCCTATGGATGCTGTAGTCCAATGGATACCGAGGAGCCTTGAAGGCCAATGACGCCGATGCATTAATGTATAAGCACTTCAGTCCAGGTTTTATTGCTGACGGTTTTTGGCATTAAAATTGCTGTATAAGATATTACAAGGGCATCACTTGTAGGGGGATTACCAAGGTCCTTTGACCTAACTATTCGAATTTCCATCTTTTATTTTCTTTTGAGAAGCTTTCAATGATAGGAAATTTTTATACAGTTTATTTTGCGCTATAAAAACATGGAATTATTGCTATGGAATTATTACCATAGTTGGAAAAATAGGAGGCGAAAAAGAAGATGAGCGGAGATAGTAACCACGAGGATTTAGGAAGGACTCTAATTTATTTCCCTGTCATTAATAATACCCAGGCTGATACGGCTAATCTTAGGGAATCGATGTGGCAAATAACACTCCAGAAGTTGGGGAAAAATGATCGCAAGCTCAAAGCGAATTTAATAGATGAACTGTGGTTTCATATCGAACGGTCTATTCATTATTGGCCACTCTCTTATGAAAAAGTTCGTCTTTATCAGGATGGATTGCCCGTCTCCCGTCGGAAGACCAAGATAGTTACCGAGATGGCAAAGACGGGGAGTTTAAACCATCGGCTCCTTCTCCGGTTAATGGAGAAGGGCGCAACGATTATGGGGACTGAATCTCCCGAGCTTCTTATTCAGGAGTATGAGCTCGTTAAACAGACTCTCTGTTGTTCGGATACCATGCAAACAGCCAAGGCTGTAGCCTACCAGAATGCCCTTAGCGAGTCCCTCCTTAAAAAACGTGGTCAATACATTGCTGATCGCATCAATAGCACTCTTCATATTGGAGAAACGGGTATCCTCTTTTTAGGGATAGTTCACTTGCTGGGGAACCGGCTCGATAAGGATATCCAGGTAATATACCCTATCAATCGACCTTTTGGTTATGGTAGCAAAGAAAATGAAAAAACAAAACGCCTCGATTCTGATCGTCGATGACGATGAAAATATCTGTGAGATCCTCTCTCTTCTCGTAAAAAAAGAGGGGTTAAAAACCCTGGTGGCCCACGAAGGGGATACAGCGCTCAAGATAATCCGCTCTAAAATGCCCGATATAGTGTTGCTGGATATCAAGATGCCCGGTATGGATGGGATCGAGGTTTTAAAGCGAGTAAAGGAACTGGATGAGAACCTTCCAGTTGTCATGATCACTGCCTATGCTAATATTCAAGGTGCTGTGGATGCAATAAGATTGGGTGCACATGATTATCTTGCCAAGCCTTTCGATGACCATGAGGTGATACGGGTGGTACACCGGGCCTTGGCAGAACGGAATCTCAAGCTTAAGCTCAGGAGCCTCTCTAACAGGATTCAAGGAGATGGCTACATCAGGGAAATGATGGGGCCGAGCGATGTCATTGGCCAGCTCATTTACGACGTAAACTGTGTTGTAAAATCGGATTTTACGATCGTGATCCTCGGAGAAACAGGATCCGGAAAGGAGCTTATAGCCCGGGCCATCCACGAGGCCAGTTCCCGGTCAGAAGGCCCTTTTGTGCCAGTGGATTGCGGGGCAATTCCAGAGACGCTTTTGGAGAGCGAGCTATTCGGTCACGAAAAAGGAGCTTTCACAGGTGCGGAGCTTAAGAAGCCTGGAAAATTCGAATTAGCCCAGGGCGGGACACTTTTCCTGGATGAGATTTTAAACATGCCATTAAGTTCACAGGCCAAGCTCCTGCGTGTGCTTCAAGATAAGAAGGTCTCCCGTGTAGGAAGCACCAAGCCTATAAATGTTGATGTCCATGTCCTGGTTGCCAGTAACCTGGATCTTGAAGATGCAGTTGTATCAGGTTCATTTCGCAGGGACCTCTTCTACCGTTTAAATGAGTTCACCATCAAGATCCCCCCTTTACGTGAACGCAAGGAAGATATCCATTACCTTGTAAAACGGTTTCTGGATCTCACAAATAAGGAATTGAAAAAGAATGTGGAGGGGTTTTCGGAATCTGCCATCGAAAGATTGACTGCGTATGATTGGCCCGGAAATGTCCGGCAGCTTCGATCCACCATTCGTCGGGCTGTGCTCCTGGCCAATAAGATGATTACCGAGAAACATCTTGATTTGAAGACAATGTCTTTGCCTGGTCTTGCAATCAATCTAAAAAAGGCTGAAGGAATGCCGTGGAAAGATCTTTCACTCAAGGAGATTGTGCAGCAGAAAATAATCGAAGTCGAACGGGATGTCCTTGGCAAGGTGTTAAAATATACAGGAGGGAATAAAGCCAAAGCGGCTCGAATACTTCAAATAGACTACAAGACAATTCATACAAAAGTGAAGCAATTAGGTATTTCAGTAGATGCAGACAGGCATGACAAAGAAGAAGGATAAGTAGGCTGGTTATCAGCTGCGTTGTCGATCTGAACCCCCTAACCGCTGTGCCAGTGACTTCCCTCTCCCGAAGCAAGGAAATGGCTCCATTAATATATGGAGTTTATTCTATAGCATCAATTCCTCAAACGCCTACCTTACAAGGTTCCAACCAAAATTATTAAGAATTTCAGATGGTTACTAAAGAAAGAAGTCCTTCTTTATATGGCATGCATTTCGCTATTACATATATCAGGTTTCTGAGCTGGTAGTCCGAGGGCCAGGAAAGGGGTGGAGAGATGAAAGCAAACCCGCCTGCTCTCTCTGCCACAGCGGTTATTGGGCAAATGTCATTCTATAGGGCAGGCCTGTTAGGAAAAAGTGAGAGAGGTTATGGACAAAAAGGCTATTCTTATCGTAGATGATGATCCCGGGGTTAGGGAAACCCTCTCCCACATACTCAGGAAAAAGGGTTACATGCCTATAACTGCTGCCATAGGAAAGGAAGCTCTGGATAAGATTAAGGATGAGATGCTTTATGTAGCACTGATTGATCTGAAGCTGGAGGATATGTCTGGCCTTGAGGTGATGAAGAACATCAAGAAACATTTTCCTATGACTGAGTGCATTATGATCACCGGGTATGCTTCCCAGGGATCGGCCATCGAGGCGGTAAACCTGGGTGCCTTCAGCTATATGGAGAAGCCCTATGATATGGATCAATTGCTGGTTATTATCCGGAGGGCCATTCAAAAGCGGGAGGCAGAGGAGGCATTGCAGGAGAGCGAGGAGAGGTTTCACTCCCTTTTCGAGGACTCAAAAGATGCGATCTATATTACCACTCGAGAGGGCAGGTGTATTGACGTCAACCAATCTGGGTTGGATCTCTTTGGCTATACCAGAGAAGAGATGATGGTGCTAAAGCCCCGGCAACTATATGGTAATTCTATCGACAGACGCAAGTTTCAGAAGGAGATAGAGCAAAAGGGATTTGTTAAAAACTACGAGATAAAGTTACGCAAGAAGGATGGGGCAGAGATAGAATGCCTGCTCAATGTGAGTGTACGGCAGGCTAATGATGACGGAAGCAGTTTGGAATACCAGGGTATCATTAGAGACATTACCGAACAAAAGCAGAACCAGGAAGAACTGAAACGGACTTTGGAAAGATTGCGAAAAACTCTGGAGGGAATAATTCAGACTATATCAATTACAGTTGAGTTACGGGATCCTTACACAGCCGGTCATCAGCAACGCGTGGCCAGACTTACTCATGCCATAGCCAAAGAGATGGGCCTTTCAGAGGAGCAGACCGAAGGAATTTATATGGCCGGGATTATTCATGATCTTGGCAAGATATCTATACCCGCTGAAATTCTCAGCAAGCCCGGCAAGATAACCGAGATAGAATTTAGCATGATTAAAACTCATCCCCGCGTAGGCTATGACATATTGAAAAATATTGAATTTCCCTGGCCGATTGCACAAATCGTGCTTCAGCATCACGAAAGGATGGACGGTTCCGGCTATCCTCAGGGTCTATCCGGTAACGACATTCTCCTGGAAGCAAGGATTGTAGGTGTAGCTGACGTTGTTGAGGCAATGTCGTCTCACCGCCCTTATCGTCCGGGTTTAGGCATCGATAAGGCATTAGAGGAGATAGTGCAGAAACAGGGTATCCTTTATGATACTGAGGTTGTGGAGGCTTGCCTGAAGGTTTTTGCTGAGAAAGGGTTTAAGTTTGAATGATTGAGAAACAGAATTTAAGATTAGATTTCAGTTAGGGAAATATAGTGCAGGGAAATAAGGTGAGATTATGGCAAAAGCACGAATCATGATTGTTGAAGATGAAATGATTGTTGCAGGTGATATAAAAAAGACCTTGCAGGATAAGGAGTATGAGGTGTCTTCGGTGGTGTCATCAGGGGAAGAAGCAATCAAAAAAACAGAAGCAGACAACCCTGATTTAGTGTTGATGGATATTGTGTTAAAGGGCGAGATGGATGGAATCGAAACTGCCAAACAGATACGCTCCCGTTTCAATATTCCGGTTCTATATCTTACTGCCTATGCAGATGAAAAGACACTTACGCGAGCAAAGATAACAGAGCCATTTGGTTATATTATCAAACCATTTCATGAGAAGGAATTACATAGCAACATTGAGATGGCTCTCTACAAGCATAAGACAGAAAGGAAATTAAAAGAGAGCTATGCCCGTTTGAAGAGGACTATGGAGGGCATTATTGATGCGATGGCAATGATGGTGGAACTGCGGAATCCGTTTATAGCTGGCCATCAATACCGGGTGGCCCAGCTTGCCTCTGCCATCGCCACAGAGATGGGCTTACCAGAAGACCAGATTAAGGCAACCCACCTGGCTGCCGCTATTCATGATGTTGGCCTGATAAACATACCCTTTGAAATGCTTAGCAAGCCCCACCGATTAAGTAGGCAGGAGTTTGATTATTTTAAGATTCACCCGAAGGTTGGGTATAGTATATTGAAGAATATTGAATTTCCCTGGCCGATTGCACAAATCGTGCTTCAGCATCACGAAAGGATGGACGGTTCCGGCTATCCTCAGGGTCTATCCGGTAACGACATTCTCCTGGAAGCAAGGATTGTAGGTGTAGCTGACGTTGTTGAGGCAATGTCCTCTCAACGACCTTACAGGGCAGCCTTTAGTATGGATAAGGTCCTTGAGGAAATCTCCAAGAGTCGAGGCATATTTTATGAGCCTGCTGCGGTGGATGCCTGCCTGAAGCTTTTTAGAGAGAAGGGATTTAAGTTTGAATAGGCGGTAGGTATCATGCACTCATTTTTTTATACCAATGTAGATCTTCGAAAAATTGCACTAAAACAGGAAGGAATTATGCCTTTTTTAATTACCAGGGACATGATCAGAAATATCCGTTTTGGATAGACGTAGTTTTTTATAATGGGTGACATTTTTAGGAACCAAAGAAAGGAGAACAAAATGAAGATTTCAAGAAGACAGTTTTTTACGGGCCTGGGAGGTCTCATAGTAGCCTCTGGTATTTCACGTTTCAAAACCATTGATTCTGCAATGGCTGCTGAGCCAAAATCGATTGGTAGAGGCAAGGTCGATATAACATGGCTGGGCCTGGCTCTTTTCTCTTCACCTCTGTAAAGGGCAGAAAGATCCTGCTTGATCCCTGGATCAGTACAAACCCAAAATGCCCTGTACTATATAGAAAACCTGGCATTTTTGGTAGTGTTGACCTTATTCTGTGGACCCATGGACATGTGGATCACTTTATGCTGCCAGATGCAAAAGAGCTTATAGCTCAATATAAGCCAAAGGTTGTAGCACCATGGGAACTAAGCTTCTTTATTAAGTCCCAGATCCCAGAGGCAAACTGCCAGACCTTTACCCTGGCAAATAAAGGTGCAACAGCAGATTTTGATGGCATTAAGATAACCATGACAGAGGCCTTTCATTCAGCAGGTGCCCAGTTAACAGGGTTTGAGGGGGTAAACAGATTTGTTGGTGAGGCAGCTGGCTATATCATAGAGTTTGAAAATGGATTCAAGATCTACCACTCCGGTGATACCTCCTTGATGGGCGATATGAAATACATTATCAGTGATTATTACAAACCAGATATGGCAATACTTCCTATTGGTGGTGTCTTTACAATGGGCCCTAAAGAGGCTGCCTTTGCATGCAAGTTGATTAATCCTCGGTATGTTATTCCTGAGCATTACGCTACATTCCCTGTTCTTGTCCAGTCTGCTGATGAATTTATAAAAGAGGTAAGACATTATGCGCCAGAAACAAAGGCCATGGCTATTAAACCTGGAGAGGAAATCAAGATTTAAAAAAGAGGTACATATTATATGAAAAGATTCTCTTTGATCCAAAAGAGGGGGCTCTTTTTCAAGATAGGCCTTATGGTTTTAGCCTTACTTATAATCGGTATTGGGACAATCACTGTGGTATCCATCAGGGAGCAGACCAAGACCGTTAAGGCAAAGTTGATTGAAAAGAATAAAAGCATATCAACATATTTGGCCTGCAGTGCAAAAAATGCGTTCTGGTCTTTAAACTGGCTTTTTGTAGAAAATCAGATACATGAAGTAACAAGTTCAGAGGATATTATATTCCTTGCTATCATTAAGCCAAATGGAGAGACCTATATGAGCTCTGGTGACAAAGAGAGTGTGAAAAATATTGAAGACTCTGAATTAAAGAGTCAGGAAAGACAGATTGTAAAAGATCTGACGTATTCAAAGAGCGGTGAGACCACTAAACTGATCATTACCCCTATAAAGATAGGAAATGAGCAATGGTCACTCATAATGATTATTTCTCTCAAGCAGGTAGAAAATGCACAGCAGGCCATTTTAAAGACCAACATAGGGTATGGGAGCGTCATTTTTTTCTTGGGTATGTTATTTGCTTTTTTCTTTTCCAGAGGGATGTACCGACGTATCAGTAAGCTTATGGGAGGAATTGAAGAGATTGCAAAAGGCAACCTTGATTATAAAATAGGTAAAATGGGCCTTGATGAGATAGGAAATTTAGCCAATTCCTTTAATAAAATGACTGAAGATTTGAAAAAGACAACTACCTCTCGCGATCTATTGGCTAAAGAGATCACTAACCGAAAGCGGGCGGAAGAAGAACTTAAAGGCTATGCCGCTAAGCTGGAGAGAAGCAATCAAGAACTAGAACAGTTTGCTTATATTGCCTCCCACGACCTGCAGGAACCCCTGCGCATGGTGGCAAGCTACACGCAGCTCCTGGGCCGACGATACAAAGGTAAACTGGATTCTGATGCAGACGAGTTTATCGCCTATGCCGTGGATGGGGCAACTCGGATGCAGGGTCTGATCAATGGCTTGTTGAGCTATTCGCGTGTTGGCACCAAGGGCAAGGATTTCGAGCCAACCGAGTGCGAGGCTGTCTTTGACCGCACCCTCGACAATCTGCAGAAGGCTGTTGAAGAAAGTGGCGCGAAGGTAACCCATGACCCTCTGCCAACGGTAATGGCCGATGATATGCAACTTGGCCAGTTATTTCAGAACCTTATTGGCAATGCCATCAAGTTCCGGAGTGAGGAGCATCCAAGCATCCATGTGTCCTGTGAAAGAATTGAAGAATCGGCAATCGGCAATCGGCAATCGGCAATGAATAATGGCTGGGTCTTCTCTGTCCGTGATAACGGCATTGGCCTTGATCCGGAGTTTACCGGACGTATCTTTATTATCTTCCAGCGTCTGCACAAAAGGGGGGAGTATCCTGGCACCGGCATTGGCCTGGCAGTCTGCAAGAAAATTGTAGAGCGCCACGGCGGGCGCATCTGGGTTGAGTCTGATCCCGGAAAGGGCTCAACATTTTACTTCACAATTCCGTTGAGAGGAGAAAATAGCCATGGGTAGTGAAGCATTCGGTAAGCCTGTTGAGATTTTGTTAGTGGAGGACAATCCTGGGGATGTACGGCTGACGCAGGAAGCCTTCAAGGATGGCAAGATGCTGAATAAGCTGCACGTGGTCGAGGATGGGATGGAGGCATTAGCCTTCCTGAAACGAGAAGGTAAGTATACTGATGTACCTCGTCCTGAACTTATCCTGCTTGACCTGAACCTGCCAAGGAAAGATGGTCGTGATGTCCTTGCGGAAATCAAGGCTGATAGAGACCTGAAACGAATTCCAGTGGTAATCCTGACTACCTCCCGATCTGAAGAGGATATCCTCAGATCTTACGATCTCAATGCCAATTGCTACATTACAAAGCCGCTTGAGTTTGATAAGTTCATCGAAATAGTGAAATCCATCGAAGATTTTTGGTTGACCATCGTTAAGCTGCCAACAGAGGGAAAGAGATGAGCGATAAGCCCATCAAAGTTTTACTGATTGAGGACAATCCTGGTGATGCACGGCTCATACAAGAGTTGTTATCTGAGGCCAACATGGAATCCTTTCAGGTAGAAGTGGCCAAAAGGCTCTCGGATGGTCTTGATGCATTGTCAGAAAGAAGGTTCGATGTGGTTTTGCTGGATCTATCCCTCCCGGACAGTTCAGGACTTGAGACCCTGGTTAAAGTGCACACTAAGGCCCAGAAAGTGGCGATAATAGTCTTGACCGGTCTTAGTGATGAAGCACTTGCTGTTGAAGCAGTGCGAAAAGGCGCCCAGGATTATCTGCTGAAAGGTCAAATTGATGGGAATTTACTATATCGCGCTATTCTCTGTGCCATCGAGCGCAAGCAGGTGGAGGAGGCGCTGCAGGAGAGTGAGGAGAAATACCGAACCATACTCGAAAACATTGAAGATGCCTATTATGAGGTTGATATTGCTGGTAACTTTACCTTCTTTAATGATTCACTGTGCAAAATATCTGGATATACCAAGGATGAATTAATGGGTATGAATAACCGACAGTTCATGGATCAAAAGAATGCCAAGAAAGTATATCAAACATTCAACAAAGTATACAACACAGGAAAACCTAACAAAGGATTTGATTATAAGTTTATAAGAAAGGATGGTAACAAAGGACATGCAAATGCTTCCATATCACTAATGAAGGATGCGGAAGGTCAGCGAATTGGCTTTAGGGGTATTATCCGGGATATAACCCAGCGCAAGCAGGCAGAAGATCAAATTAAGGCCTCCCTCAGGGAAAAGGAGGTGCTTCTGAAGGAGGTCCATCACCGGGTTAAAAACAACCTCCAGGTCATCTCAAGCCTCCTTAGCCTTCAATCACACCATATCAAAGACAAAGCATCCCTTGCGATGTTTCAAGAAAGCCAGAACCGTGTCCAGTCAATGTCACTCATCCATGAGAAGCTCTACCAATCCAATAACCTCTCACGTATCGACATGAATGAATACACGAAAGACCTGACTACCTCACTGTTTCGCTCATATGCGGACAGCGCTTCCGCAATCAAACTAAAAACGAAGGTTGCCGATATCTTCCTCGATATTACTACAGCTATTCCCTGTGGCCTGATCATCAACGAACTCACCTCCAACGCCCTCAAACATGGCTTTCCCGATGGAAGACAAGGAGAGATTGCAATCGCAATGCACCCCGTCAACAACAAGATAGAGCTGGTGGTCAGTGATACAGGAGTTGGCTTTTCAGAGGAGATCGATTTCAGGAATACCACGACCCTGGGCATGCAGCTCGTCATCACCCTGGTAGAACAACTCGAGGGCACCATAGAGTTCGACAGAAGGGCTGGGAGCGCATTTACGATTTGCTTTGAAGAGCTCGCCTATAAGAAAAGGATCTCAGGCAATGACAAAGCTACTGGTTGTTGAGGATGAGGGTATTGTTGCCAAGGATATACAAATAAGGCTGAGAAACCTGGGATATGAGGTTGCTGCTGTTGCCTCATCCGGGGAGGGGGCCATTCAGAAAGCAGCAGATACGCACCCTGATCTCGTTCTGATGGATATTACCTTAAAGGGAGAGATGGACGGGATAGAGGCCGCTGAAGAAATTATCTCTCGCTACGATATTCCGGTGGTATATCTTACCGCCCATACAGACGAAAAAACACTCCAGAGAGCAAAGATAACCGAACCCCTTGGCTATATACTGAAACCCTTTGGGGAAAAAGATCTCTACGGTACTATTGAGATAAGCCTGCACAGGCATAAGATGGGAAAGAAACTTAAAGAGAGTGAAGAATTTTCCTCCGGCCTTATGCGAGCTTCTCCTAATCCTATAACGGTTATCAATCCAGATACTTCAATACAATATGTGAATCCTGCTCTGGAAGAACTGACGGGCTTTTCCTCTACAGAGCTTGTTGGCATAAAGGCGCCCTATCTCTGGTGGCCTGAAGAAACATTAGAGAGAACCAAAAAAGACTTGAAGGTAGCTATGGTCAGTGGTGCACAGAAGCTCGAGAAACTTTTTCAAAAGAAGAATGGAGAGCTCTTCTGGGTCGAGATAACCTCTGCATCGATAAGGATCAATGGTGAGCTCAGGTATTACCTGGAAAACTGGGTTGATATAACCCAGCGCAAACAGGCAGAGGAAATATTGCGAAAGACCAAACAAGAGGCCGAATTAGCAAACCGGGCCAAGAGCGAGTTTCTGGCCAACATGAGCCACGAGATCCGCACACCCATGAATGGGGTCATAGGGTTTACCAATTTGCTATGTGATACAAATCTGGATGAAAAACAGACCGATTATGCAAACACTATTAAGAAAAGCGGTGAGTCTCTCCTTTTTTTAATCAACGATATCCTTGATTTTTCCAAGATCGAGGCAGGACAGCTGGATTTTGACGAAATTGACTTTGATCCGGAACTTCTTGCCTATGATGTGTGTGAGATAATCCGCCCCAAGATTGAATCAAAACCTATTGAAATCCTCTGCCATATTGGTGATACTATCCCTTCACGTGTAAGAGGAGATCCGGCACGGTTTCGCCAGATCCTGACCAATCTGATGGGCAATGCCTCCAAGTTTACCGAATCCGGGGAGATTGATCTTTCCCTTGATATTGAAGAGGAAATCGATGGCCGAATAAAACTTCATGCAACAGTACGGGATACAGGTATTGGTATTCCCAAAGACAGATTATCCGCTATGTTTGAGCCCTTTCGCCAGGTCGATGGTTCATCAACAAGGAAGTACGGTGGGACAGGTCTGGGTCTATCTATCTGCAAGCAGATAACAAAGCTTATGGGTGGAGATGTCTGGGCAGAAAGCCCTGCAAGTGGAAACTTGAAACTTGAAACTAGAAACTTGGAACAGACCACTCAACCAATCAACAACTCAACCAATAACCATGCTCCTGGCAGTATTTTTCACGCTACTGTATGGTTTGGAAAAACTGAGGAAAAAGAAACCACAAGATTTACCCCTGCCTCACTCTCTGGCAAGAAGGCCCTTGTTGTTGATGACAACCAGGGCAACCTAGAGATATTAACGCATGTTTTAGAGTGTGTTGGTATGCGTGTGGTTGCCCTCAGAAACGGTGAGAAAGTTATACCAACGTTACAAAAGGCCCTTGAAATTGATACTCCGTTTGACATTTGTATCGCTGATATCCGTATGCCCGGCGTGAGTGGGTATGAAGTAGCAAAACAGATTCGGCATTTCAAATCCGAAATCCCTGGCCCAGACCTGGCTGACCAAGATGACGTGATGGAAAAAGAGGTATGGGAAGCCAGTAAAAGCAACGGTATATCCAAATTGACTCGCGCCTCCCGATCCCGTCCCGGTCTCGGGACGGGGAGGGCAGGCCACAATCCACAATCAAAAATCCAGAGTCTCCCTCTGATTGCTCTGTCTTCTTTAATGGAGAGGGATGCCCGAAAATGTGAAGAAGCAGGATTTGATGGCTTCCTGAGCAAGCCGATTCGCAGGGAAAAACTCTATCAGATAATGGAGAGATTGTTGGGAGAAGGGGAGGATACGCACGATAAGGATGAGAGAGTAACAAAACAAATCATGACACAATATTCAGTTCGGGAGGATATGAAGAGTTCTGCCCGTATCCTTTTGGCAGAAGATAACCCTGTCAACCAGAAGCTGGCAAAGATACTACTGACCAAGGCTGGCTATCACGTGGAAGTGGCAAATAACGGAAAAGAGGCAGTTCAAAAATACATGGCATCTCCCAAAGATTTTGACCTGATATTCATAGACGTTCAGATGCCGGAGATGGATGGGTTGGAGGCAACAAGGGAGATCAGGAATTGGGAAGCAAAGCTCATAGCTCATAGCTCACAGTTCAAAGGAAAAGCTGATTCAGACATCACAGCTATGAGCTTTCAGCTATCAGCTCGATCGGAACGTGTTCCCATCGTTGCAATGACAGCCCATGCCATGAAGGGTGATAGGGAAAAATGTCTTGAGGTAGGCATGGATGACTATATAGCAAAACCAATCAAGAGAGAGGTTGTGTATGAGATGATAAACAAATGGGTGTTTGTAGGTCATGAGGGTTACAATGAATTTTAAGGAATTGGCGGAAAATGTGGGCGTAGAAGAAGAGGAGTATCTGGAACTGATTGAACTTTTTATTGAAACCGGAATGTCTGATCTGGACACACTTTACTCCGCCATTAAGGAGAAAAATGCAGAAAAGGCTGCTAATGCCGCCCATTCTTTGAAAGGCGCTGCGAGTAACCTTGGGCTAATGGAGCTTTACGAGGCAGCCATGAAAATTGAAGAGGGAATCCTTAATAATCACCTGAAAGAAACCGCAGAAGATGCCCAAGCACTAAAGGAAAAGTTGGACATAATCGCAGAGTATACTCGTGGGTAAAAGGTCGAAAATGAAAGAAAGAGAATTGGTGCATCATTTTCCAATACTCGTAGCTGAAGACAATCCGGTCTCACGAAAACTCCTGCAAAAGACACTTGTCAGGGCAGGACATGAAGTTACGTCTGTTGAAAATGGACGCAAGGCCCTGGAACTTTTTAATGAGAGGTTTTTCCCAATCGTCCTGACGGACTGGATGATGCCGGAAATGGACGGCCTCGCACTGTGCCGGGCCATTAGAAAGAATGCCTCCACAGGGTATGTTTTCATTATCCTCCTGACAGCCAAAGATTCTAAAGACGACATTATCACTGGACTGGCGGCTGGTGCTGATGATTACCTGACCAAACCTTTTCATCGTGCTGAATTGATCGCCCGCCTCAACACCGGGACACGCATACTGGAACTGGAACGATCCTTAAAGAGAGCCAATGAAGGGATCAGGATTTTGTCCATAACCGACTCACTTACCGGAAGCTACAATCGCGGGTACCTTACCGAATGTCTTCCCCGTGAGATCAAGAGAGCAAGAAGATACAGGCACCCCCTCTCCCTGGCCTTATGCGATATCGATCATTTCAAAAATGTGAATGATACCTATGGGCACCAGGCCGGGGATTTGATATTGAAAGAATTTGTCCGGTGCATCACAGAATCAATCCGGGACAATGTGGACTGGGTGGCCCGGTACGGGGGTGACGAGTTCTTAATTGTTCTTCCCGAGACAGATATAAAAGGCGCCAGCCACCTGGCTGAAAGACTTCGTAGGGATATTTCGCAAAGGGCCATCGATATGCATAAAAAAGAGATTTACATCACAGCCAGCTTTGGCGTAACCGGTTTTAATCCCGCAATCTCTGATGAGGCAATCCCGCCCGAAGCGATGATCAACCAGGTGGATAAGCACCTGTATCAGGCCAAGCAGGGAGGGAGAAACAGGGTTGAGGGAGGGGAGGCATAGAAAGATCTGAGTCAAAGGGAAGTGGTGACATGGAAAAGATATTGGCAGTGGATATCAAAAATATCTTACTGGATATTACTGCATTGATTCTCTATGGACTGATCGTAAACAAGCTGGTCTCAAATTTCCTGAAATATGTATTTTTAGGTGAAAGAATAAGGAGAGATGACAATCGCTATGCAGGGTATCAATACATCCATGGAGCAATGAGATGAATCTCAAAATGTGGTGGAAAAACGTATCGGTAGAGAAAAAGGACCTTCACCATAAGCTCTATATTGTTTTTGGCCTTTTTTTTCTTGTACCAGTTTTTGGCTTTTTTTATTTCGCTCTCAAGTACAATATACTTGAAGACAAATATATTCCCACATATTTTATTATCCTTTTAGTGTTTTCTTTAATCGGCTTTACCATAATTCGAAAATTATTTGACCAGATCAGAGATATCTCCAAGGATATCTCAGATACGTTTACAAACGAGGTTTCGGGCCTTCAAAAACCGTATGCCACAAATGAATTAGAGGTTATTGCGCAGTCTATTGAAAGCCTTAAGAATGAACTTGGAGTTAATGTAAAAAATCTTGGGAAAAAATTTTTTGAAATTGCCACCCTCAAGGAGCTTTCCGACCTTTGTTATGTAACCTTAGATACAGAAGAACTTTTTTATATCACCTTAGAACGTGCCTTAAAAATAGTGAACGCAGATATTGGATCGGTTCTGATCCTGGAGCGACCTCATAGAAAGGTATTTGTTGTGCAGGGCTGTATTGGGCTTGAAGGGATTACTAAAAAGGGAGACCGGATCGATTATGCAACCAGTATCGCCAAATATGCTGTCATCAATAAATCACCTCTTGTTGTAGAGGATATTGAAAAGGATAGTCGCTTTGGGCATAAATCTCGTCTGCATTACGGAACAAAATCCTTTGTGTGCATGCCTTTAAAGACCATCAATGATATTGTTGGTGTACTTACCATTTCCAGAAAATCTGTTGATATACCGTTTACCCAGGAAGACGTTGAAATCATGACTCCGCTTTTGAGCAATGCAACGTTCACCTATGATAACCTTCGCCTTTTGCAGGAAAACAAACAAGTGAAACGCCGCCTAAGGTCTATGGAAGAAATCTTAAAGGCCATTAACTCGAGTCTCAGAGACAGCGAACTTCTATCTGCCATTTTATATGAAATTCAAAAGTATGTTGTTTTTGATTTGGCTGTTATTCTGGCGTGGGACGAAAATGCCCCCGACCGTGTTTCTATTCTTGACTTTTTGGCTCTTGTGCCAACCAATCTCTCCAAAGGTACCCACTACCCTCATCTGGGTTCTATTATCGATAAAGCACTCAAGCAGGAGGTGAGTATGATTGTGGGCGACATGACTACGCTCTCCCATCAGGTTGAAAAAGAACTTTTCGCAGAGCAGGGCTTTCAGTCGTGTCTTCTGACTCCCTTAAAGCTGGAGGGGCATGTTATTGGATTGCTGGTCCTGTGTTCCAGCCAGCCTGAGGAATTTTATGCCGCTCAAAAATTGATAGATAAGATAGCAGATGGACTTTCGCTCGCCATCGAAAGGAACAGATTATCTACATCGGTAGTTAAACGGAAACAGGAATTAGACAAGCTTAAACAGATTGGGAGCGCTCTGGCTTCTTCCACCTTCGACATCAGTCAGGTATTAAATTATACTATGGATATGATCCGTGTAATGATGGACGCAGAGGCGGGTTCCCTGTCGCTCTTGGATGGTAAGGAACTTGAGTTCAAGACTAGTTTTAATATTGATTGTGAATCCCTTCGTAAACACCGACTCAAACTTGGCCAGGGGATTGCAGGTTATGTGGCATCCGGGGGGGAGGCAGTAATTGTAAATGATGTGAAAGAATCCAGGCATTTTTACCCGGAAGTGGATAAATATACGGGTTTTAAAACAAGGTCTGTGTTGTGTGTGCCGATGATTTCGCAGGGCAATGTGATTGGGGTGATCGAGGTCCTCAATAAAATCAATGGTGACTTTGATGCGAACGATGGGCAGCTTTTACAATCGATCGCTACATCGGTAAGCATTGCCTTGGAGAACGCGAGACTTTATAAAGAAACGCTATCTCGAGCTGAGCATGAACAAGGTATTCGACACATGTTCCAGAAGTTTGTGCCTAAAGAGATTGTGGACAAGATTATCCTCGGCAAAGATACAGAGACAGCAGTAATAGAAGAATCAAAGTCATTGACATTGCTCAATATTGATATGCGGAACTTTTCAACCCTCACCAAAATGATTGGACCCCAAAAGACTGTCTCAACACTAAACTATTTCTTTTCTCATATGGGTAATATTGTCTTTAAGCATCAAGGCATTATTGATAAATACCTGGGTGATGGTTTTCTGGCCATTTTCGGAGCCCCAATTTCAAGCGCCCAGCATGCTGATAATGCTATTACAGCAGCCCTGGACATGAAACAGTCTATTGTGGCCATAAATGACCATATTTTTAGACAAATTGGGGAAAGGGTGTGTATGGGTATCAGCGTTCATACTGGGGAGGTTGTGGTCGGTAACATTGGTTTTGACAGGAAAATGGATTACACAGTTATCGGCGATTCGGTGAATGTTGTTTTCAGGCTGCAGGACCTAACCAAGACCTTTCCTGACAGTATCTTAATTACCGAAACGACTTCTCGGGCCTCTCGGTCTACCCTGGATCTAAAGGAAGTCGGAACATATGACATCGGCTACACTCTGGGTGAGCTAAAGGTCTACGAACTCTCGGGCCAGCAAAGTTTCTGATAGATAAAATCCTAAAATTAGATGGCATCTTCTCATCTCCTTTCTCACATAGTTTACCATTCATAAACAGAAGAAGTGAAATAGCGCAGCGTATTTAACTGGGGTTTACCCCGTGAAATTTTTACCCCGTTAAACCTGCCTTTTCTGCTTGCCCCATGAAACCTTTTTTTCTTTTGTTTCATCGGGGTTTAACTGGGGCATGCCAATGAAGAGCGGAGCTCATTTCACTGGGGCTAAGATCTCTGGTTCTTTCTCAATTGGCCTTATTAGGCCTTGACATTTTCATGCATATGGCATAAAATTTCATGAAAATTAAACTTCAGAGGAGATCAGGAATGTCAAACTTACAAATCAAAGGTATTAAAGAAGAATTATATGCGGAGATAAAAAAACTTGCTTCTGCTGAAAATCGATCTGTTAGCCAACAGATTTTATTTTTAGTGAGAGAATATTTAGGCAGAAAGAATCATCTTTCCACGCTTAAGTCGCCAGCTCAGGTCTTGCTGGAACTCTCTGGATCATGGCAGGACGATAAAGAGGCAGAGCAGATTATTTCGGAGGTTAAAGGCGCCCGTGTAAATTCTAAGAAACTGGAAGAAGGTTTCTAATGTACCTTCTCGACACTGATACGATTATCTTTAACCTCAAAGGGCATGATTCGGTGGAAAAAAATCTGCGTCAGCATTTCCACGATCCTATAAAAATAAGTGTCATTACTTTAATGGAGTTGTATTATGGCGCATATAAGTCTCAGAAAAAGGAAAGCAACCTGGCTAAAATAAAAACTTTAGAAAATTCACTTGAAATTATCACGTTAGGCAAAGAATCGGTTGAAATTTTTGGGATCTATAAGGCTAATTTGGAAAAGGCTGGCACACCATTGGATGATTTTGATTTGATTCTTGCTTCATCTGCTTTAGCCCATAATTTAGTGCTTGTTACAAACAATATGAAACATTTTAAAAGGATAGAAGGTCTCAAACTTACAAACTGGACTGTTTACCCTGAACACCAATTCCTTACCTCCTAAATCTTTACCCCGTTAAATTGCGAAGCACGGTTCATGAAGTGAACCTATTTAACCGGGGTTCACCCGCCTCTGGAGGGTTTACCCCGCCGTGCCCCGTTAAATGAAGTATCTTATTTAACTGGGGTTAAATGTTAACGAAGTGAAAAGGTGGAGCCAATTCAACTGGGGATTTCAGCAGAAATGGTCAAAAATTGCACCGGAAATGGTTGTGAAAAATTACCGGAAATGGCTTTGAGCCGAAATCGGTAAGATATCAGGTTTGGTAATATCGAGCTGCCTGAAAAATAGATCAGACATATTCTCGTCATAATGCTGACCCGTATGCACAAGGATAGGTTCAGTTGTTGGATGATTTTTAAGTGCATGCATCAAGGGAGCAATCTTCATTAAGTTAGGCCTGGCACCGGCAGCAAGAATCAGTTTATATTTTTTCATTAAATCCAATCGCATGTTCTAGTGTTTTAATGTCCCCTATTCCATACTGAAAGCCGCCTACACTATTCCGTAGATCTCTGCTTAAAATATCGCTTGACAAATGTACCATAAATAGTACAATGCTTTTATGCTCAGGCACAAGGTCATAAGGGCGAGTTTCTATGCCACCTCATCAGGGAAAATGCCCGTTCGAGAATGGCTTTTGTCATTGGACAAACAGGATAGGATCGAGATCGGCGGCGATATAGCCAATGCAGAATACAATTGGCCTGTCGGTCCTCCTAAGTGTAAACCGCTTGAGCGTGGAATGTTTGAAATACCGAGCAATATTTCCACCGGCCGTACGGCGCGGGTGCTCTTCTTTATCGAATCTAAGGAAATGTACTTGCTTCACGGATTCATCAAGAAATCACAAAAGACTCCGAGGCGAGATCTTGAACTCGCCAAAAGGAGAAAAAAGGAAATGGAGGGATAATTGATGGTCAGTAAAAAACATATTGGGCAAAGCTTTGACGATTTTCTCCGGGAAGAAAACATCTACGAGGAAGTCCAATTAAATGCCTTAAAAAAGACCCTTGCTTACCAGATTAAAACTATGATGCATGAACAAGGTATCCGAAAAAAAGAGATGGCAACCCGCATGAAAACAAGCCGCTCATCACTGGAACGCCTGCTCAATGAAGAATCGTGTAACGTAACCATTACCACAATCAGCAAAGCGGCCTCTGTACTCGGAAAACGAATTGAGCTTTCACTTGTGGACAACAATGTGTGATATGGTCGGTTACAAGATACTCAGCGTATTGGGTCTGATTAGGCACTAATTTCTACACCATTCTTCTAACATAAAAACCTCGCTTTACCCCATTCTTCACATTCTGCCAGGCCAATTCCTTCACCCATGGCCCAAACCTATCATCCCACCGCTGTGGATGTGTATCCAACATATTTCAGTTAATCACGCAATACACTGAATCGTAAGTCATGGAGTCTAGTCATATTTCTTGGACAAGCCTGTGACTTCACACAACTCCTTTGAAATATTCAATGGTTCTCTTCAGACCATCTTCCAACTTTATTGTTGGTTCCCAATCAAGCTTTTTCCTGGCAAGAGATATATCTGGTTTACGTTGCAAAGGATCATCCTGGGGGAGAGGTTTAAAGATGATTCCGGATTTACTGCCTGTTAACTCGATAATCCTTTCCGCGAGTTCCAGTATGCTGAATTCGTCAGGATTTCCCAGATTCACGGGGCCGATGAGATCATCGGGGCCATTCATCATTCGAATCATACCTTCTACCATGTCATCCACATAGCAAAAGGAACGGCTTTGAGATCCATCTCCATATACTGTTATTTTTTGATTGTTCAGAGATTGGACAATAAAATTGCTTACAACTCTCCCATCATTTGGGTGCATCCGTGGCCCATAGGTATTAAAAATCCGTACCACCCTGATATTGACCCTATTTTGCCGATGATAATCAAAAAAAAGGGTCTCTGCGCAACGCTTCCCTTCATCATAACAGGATCTAAGCCCTATGGTATTGACATTACCCCAGTAATCTTCCTTTTGTGGGTGCACTGCAGGATTACCATATATCTCACTGGTAGAAGCCTGCAGGATTTTGGCCTTGACCCTCTTTGCTAATCCAAGCATGTTGATTGATCCCATCACACTGGTCTTCACAGTTTTAACAGGGTTGTACTGGTAATGGATAGGTGAGGCTGGGCAGGCCAAATTGTATATCTCATCTGCCTCAATGAAGATTGGTTGAACCAAATCATGACGCATCAATTCAAAATTAGGTTTCCCAAGAAGATGGCTAATATTTCTCTTGCTCCCGGTGAAAAAATTGTCCAGACACAAAACATCATGGTCTTCTTCCACGAGACGATCACAAAGGTGTGAGCCTAAAAAACCAGCTCCGCCGGTTATTAGGATTCTCTTTTGAAAGTGTTGCATTTTTTTACTTTTCCCTCCTCAAGCTTAGCTTTTACTTAAAATGGGTCAACGGCGGTTTTCCGATTGGAAAAATATTGAAGCCGATATCAAACAATCTCTTATGGTCGAGAATATTTCTACCATCAAAGATAAAAGCGGGCTTTGGCATAGAACGATATATCATTTCAAAATCGAGATTCTTATATGCTTCCCACTCGGTCATAACAGCAATGGCATCACAGCCATCTGAGGCCTCATAAGGGTCTTCAACATATGATATCTTCCCATCGATATTATTAAGGTCCATTTTTGCATTATCCAAGGCCTTTGGATCTGTAATTACTAATTCGGCCTTTTCCTCTATAAGCCTCTTGGAGATAGTTACAGCAGGGCTCTCTCTGGTGTCACCGGTATTGGCTTTGAAGGCAAAACCGAAAAGACAAATCCTTTTGCCTGCTAATGTGTTGAACATAGCGCCGAGCATGTTTGTAATAACGCGCTCTTTCTGATACTCATTTATAGTGACCACACCCTGCCAATAATCGGCTACCTCTTCAAGACCATAATGGCGGCAAAGATAGACCAGATTCAGAATATCCTTTTTAAAGCACGATCCGCCGAAGCCAACACTCGCATTTAAGAATTTGTTTCCCAGCCGGCTGTCCATACCCACGGCACGGGCAACCTCAGTAATGTCGGCGTCGGTTTTTTCACAAAGGGCTGAGATGGAATTGATCGATGATATTCTCTGGGCCAAAAAGGCGTTGGCAACAAGCTTTGAAAGCTCACTACTCCAAATATTAGAGGTTATGATACGATCCTGTGGTACCCAATTGGCGTAGACCTCCACCAGACTATTCCTGGCTTTTAAACCACTTGTGGTTTCCCTGGACCCAATCAAGACTCTATCAGGATCTTCTAAATCCTTGATACCTGTGCCTTCGGCTAAGAATTCAGGATTTGAAAGGACTTCAAAATGAACCCCATTGTTAGTTGCAGTCAGAATTCTTTCCATGGCCAAAGCGGTTTTGACTGGAAGCGTACTCTTTTCCACGATTATTTTGTCAGATTCAGCAAACTGTCGTATCTGCTTGGCCGTCTTATCCCAATATTGCAAATCAGAGGCCATGCCCATACCGGAGCCGAAAGTCTTGGTTGGCGTATTCACGCTTACGAAGATTATCTCCGCCTCTTTGATTCCCCCCTCAATATCAGTGCTGAAAAAAAGGTTTTTGCCCCTCGATGCTTTGACAATTTCCTCAAGGCCAGGCTCGTAAATGGGAAGATCATCTGAGTTCCATTGGGCAATGCGTGTGGGATTGATATCCACAACTGTGACCCTGTATTGAGGGCATTTATAGGCAATCATGGCCATAGTAGGCCCCCCTACATAGCCAGCCCCTATGCATAGTATCTTTTTTCCGAACTCCATTTTTTTACCTCCACTTGCTATTTTTTAGCAGAAACCTCCAGACCCCTAAACTTAAGCCGATGATATAAACGATGGTTCGTACTCTAATAATCATGGGGCTTATAATTGAGACCATCGCGTCCTTTTTTATTCCGCATATGACAAAGGGCCAGCAAGTCATCAAAAATAGAGCTATTGATATTAAGAGTAAGACGTAATTTCCAAAAACAGAAAGAACGATAAGGCCAAGAATGGTGATCGTAAGAGACAGGATTTGATATTTTATGTCATTGGGTGTATGAGTATCTCCTTTTATTTTATCTCTGTTTTTCTTCACAACCAGCATTCGCCAGTAGGCGGCTCGGTATTTTCATTTCAGATAATAAAAAAAGGAAGTGGGATGATGATGGTTGACAATTGCCTCGGGGTTAAAGACCATCTTGTGCCCGGCAGCAGCCATTTGATAGGAAAGTTCGGTATCCTCAGTCATAGCGATGGGAAAATCCGAATCAAATCCACCAAACTTCATAAATGTTTCTATTTTGTATGTCGCCCCATAGGCATGAAATATCGTACTGGGGTGAAATTGCGAAGCACGCTTCATGAAATGAACCTACAAGACCTCAGGGTGGGTAATGTCCTTTTCTATAAAATGTTCCAACCCTTTGACAACACACCGGCGTAAGTGCTCAGCCCTGTTCAATACCTCTCTATCACCATTTCCCTCTTTCAGAGCCTTCCTCAAATCTAATCTACCGCAACACTCTCCATTGCAGATAAGAGGTAGTTCAACCACCAGGCAATTTTCCCTATACAGATCAGGAGACATACTTGGAACTCCGTTTTTCCAGGATAAATTGGAGGGGCGACCGCCGTTGAAGTATTTTGGATTAAGGTCTATAGATATACCACTAAGGTCAATTTCTTCTGCAGCCTTAATGGTCTGGTCCCAAAGTTCGGAAAGATTATCTGCCTCATAGATCGCCACCTGCTTTCCCAAGAAAGTTCTTCGCTCCCTTCTAATACCAATTTCATCGCTAATGTCCTTAAGCCAGCCGAGTACCTCTTTACCATTGATATATCCTAGGTATCGCAATCTATGGATGCCAAAAATGAAAAACACACCAATTAATAATAGCATCAAGAGTATCAAGGATGTCCGGATATCTCTAAAATATGCAACAGCGAAGGCCATGGCTCCCAAGCAGAGCGTAATCCCATAGAGGAACATGACTGCCCGTTGCTTTGAATAACCAAGTTTCAAGAGCCTGTGGTGAAAATGATCTTTGTCAGGATAAAACAGTCTCTGGCCCAGCATAAAACGGCGGATAGTAGACCAAATAGTATCCATAAGGGGAAGCCCCAAGGCGATCATGGGGATCAGGATGCTGACTGCAGTATGACTCTTCATGGACCCCAATGTGCTCAACGTAGCCAACATGTATCCCAAAAAATAGCTTCCGCTATCACCCAAAAATATGGAAGCAGGATTAAAGTTGTATCGTAAAAATCCAAGGATTGCACCCACTAATGAGGCCAATCCGATTGTAACGGCAGGGTCTTTACCATCGATCATACATAACGTGAAAAGCACTATGCATACTAAAAAGCTCACCCCTGAAGCCAGCCCATCAAGACCATCGATAAGATTAATGGCATTTATCAGCAGAACAATCCAGAGAACAGTAGCAGGCAAGGAAAGCCACCCCAGGTACAAGACAGACATCCCAGGTAGGCCCAGTGTCTCTATCCGAATCCCACCCACATATGCAATCAGACCTGCCAGACCATGGGCCGCGAGTTTCATATTGGGCTCCAACCTTCGAATATCATCCCATAGGCCTACCCCAAAGGCTACACAAGCACCAAGAGCAACGTAAATAATCCGAGGATCCAAGGCTAAATTTTCGAAAATGATGGTGCTGAAAGCAAAACAAGGAACAAGAGATAGAAAAAAGGCCAGGAAAATTGCCACGCCTCCCGGCCGTGCTGTTGGGTGTGTATGGACCTTCCTTGCTGAAGGTGTATCTACCAGATGGTATTGCTTTGCAAATCTTGCGACCAGAGGGGTAAGGACTAACGATAACCCTAACGATAGTGAAAATATGGCATAGATTGTTTTCATTGTCTCTGGTACTGCGTTACTCTTGCAAAGCCATTGTTACCATGGTGCTGTAAAACAATATTCTTACTATACTATAAGCGATATTCATGCCAAAAGAACAAGGAACGCTTCTTTTTAAAAATGCTGATATTTCAAATTGTTACGTTATGGGATTTCGAAAATAAAAAACTATGGAATCGGCTTCATGGAAGGATATCTAGGGTATTATGGAACAGAATCCACATTATATTGAACTGTGGAAATAGATTAATCAGTGACACCATATTGCTAATGAAATGGTATACTTGAAGGCCATTCTTAGCAAGAATCATTTTGGAAAGATATTGGCAGCCCTTTTAAGCTCACTCATGCAATCACCTGTTTACCCCGTGCTCATCATGCACATCTATGTTCAAGCAACCATTTCCAGACAGGAAGCTTACCAAAAACAGCTCGCCAAAATAAGGGCGGGTAAACCCGCCACCCTGACGGCGGGTAAACTTTGAGCAGAAATCGGTAAAAAAGGTGGGTATGGGAAAAGACGTAGTCCTGCTGGTCTAATGATGGTTTGAATTCATGATTGTCTTATGCCTTCAATTATGCTATTAAAATATTAATAAAAAAGGAGGTGAAATCATATGCCGGAAATCGCCTTAGAACTCACGTATGAAAAAATACTCGAAGCTGCCGCCAAGCTTACTGAAGAGGATAAAGAACGACTTTTCTTTTCCCTGAATAATGATTACGCGAAAGCTTTAGATGAAATGGGGAAAGAGGCCCGAGAAAGCCATCAACGGGGCGAAAGTATCAGGTTGAAAGATCTCAAATGAAATACGAAATCTTCCTGGCGCCGAGAGCAAAGAAACAATACAAGAGACTTGATCCTCATATTAGAGAAGAAATCAAAACCCTATTATCTGAACTCGAAGATGAACCGTATAATAAAGGTAATCCCCTTAAAGGACTCAACACTGAACTGCGCTACATTAAATTATCTCATGCGGGTATACAGTACCGGGCAGTTTATGATACCGATAAAAAGGGAAAGGAGGTATTAATCGTCTTTTTGGGTTCACGCGAAAACTTTTACAAAGAACTCAGGAGGTTTATCCGTTAATAATTTATCCACTATTAACTTTCCCTTCTTCCACGGCGGAAATGGGCCCTGCCTTCTCTGAATAACTGGAGGAAGGGAAGGAAACAGAATGTTGGGACCAGAAGCATGCGGCAAAGGTCTTTCTTGGTTGCTGGGGCAACCTGTAAAGCCACATCAAGGAAACGTTTCAGGAAAGGTTCCCTGACTATGGTTGCTGGGATAGAATGTACCATGCCTATCCGGTTGACACAGGTCGGCGTTTTGGGGTATGATCCTACGCATGTCAGATTACCCCCGGACTCTGTTAGAGTTTCAGCATCTCTTCCCTGATGAGACGGCCTGCGTTCGCCATCT
>Ga0315541_1000704_pt1 | contig 34827 bp, 33 predicted proteins | sample SalMarSW160190MG_FD_203095 | JGI IMG/M metagenome (GOLD analysis project Ga0315541, IMG submission 203095) | Salt marsh sediment microbial communities from the Plum Island Ecosystem LTER, Massachusetts, United States - Salt Marsh Sediment SW1601-190 ...
TGTCAACCTCCTCCGCCCCCAAAATGAATTTTGCGGAGAAATATTTTGCCGTCACCGATGGAGCTTCCCCATCGGTGACCAAACCGGCAAGAGGTGACAACTACCCTAACACAGGGGGATAGCAAAAGCAATAAGGTCTGATAAACCGGAAGCTTTAATAGTCGATGACGCGCACATAAATACAGAACTTTTGGTTGCATTGAGGCAACTACGGAAAGAACTCAAGGCTTCCTTTACGATAATAGCCACTTGCTGGCCTGGTTATAAATCCCAAATAAGTGAAATATTAAGCTTGCCAAGTTCGCAACTCAGAGATCTACGATTGCTTGACAGGGATAAAATAGTTGAGGTCATAAAACAATCAGGAATTAGTGGCCCTGTTGAACTTGTACGAGATTTAGTTGACCAAGCTCAAGGCCGTCCAGGGTTGGCAGTTACATTAACTTTCTTATGCCTTAGAGGGGATGTTCAAAGTGTGACATTGAGTGACGCACTTTGTAAAAATATTATTACGACATTCCAGCCTTTAATTGGCGATGATGCGACTGTTATACTCGCATCTTTCGCTATAGGTGGTGAAAGCGGAATGACAATGAAGACAGTTGCTAAAGCTTTAGATACTTCAGTAATTAATGTGCACAGGTCAGTTACAATGCTAGCCTCTGGAGGGGTTGTCAAAGAAATAAATCAGGACCTATTAGCTGTTACACCCGCTCAACTAAGATTTGCGCTTGTTAGAGATGTTTTTTTTAAAGGCGCAACATCCTTAGACCCACAGAATTTAATTGAAAACAGTAGCGATTATAACAATACGTTAATCACGTTAATCGGTGCAAAAGCCCGTGGGGCAGTTATTACACATGCCGCAACCGTTATCGAGAATTTGTTAAAAAAGGTATGGCCCAGGGAAAACGGCCCGAACTAGTAGGTGGAGGATTAGTTCGCAGTTTGGGTGGTTGGTCAGCTGTGAAAGCTTTGCGAAAAGTTGGGGCCTATATGAAAGGTGATGAACGTATTCTAGGCGGCGGAGACTTTGTTGAAAGCATATTGGCAAAGGCCAAGGAAGATCTTGAACTAAAATACCGCCTAAAAGCCGAGGGGTATGATTTTGACAAGGTGGTTGGCCGCGTATCGGATTTAATGGGTTTAGAACGTGATGAGGTCCTATCACCAGGCAAATATAAAAAAGTTGTGGAGGCTCGCAGTGTCGTATGCTATTGGGCCATGCGCGAGATTGGCATCAGTCAGGGCGTTTTGGCAAAAAAGTTTTCCATTTCTCAACCGGCAATAAGTATGGCAGTTAAACGGGGAGAGCAGGTGGTTAATCGGAATAATTTTTTACTCTTTGACACATAATGAAGTTATAAACTAATGTACGTCCCGTAGTAGCGCATGACGGGCTGTTGCCCAAATCAAATTTTTGCTATAAACCCATCCTTAGATGAAATTGATGAGCTTGTGATATAGGTTATATATTTTTATTAGTAAATATTTTTTTTTAGAGCTTTTAAGCCCCTAAGTTCTGAATACTCCATCTTAAATCAAGACATGCTCACCAAAGATTCAACATGTTGAAGTTTTTCTCCGAACGTGGCCATGATTTCCTGAAGATCCCTGTCCGTAAATTCCAATATATCAATAACCTCTTTATGAAATCGATATGCCAAACCATCCAGGCCTCCCCCGACCCCCATCATCATGCATATCGTATCCGCCAGGTAAACAATAGAAGTTTCAACTTCAGATATTGATGATTTTTGAGGCTGGTGATGGTTCTGAATAATTTCCACCATTTTGGGACTGAAGTTCCATGATTCAGCCACCATCCCGCCCAGTTCAGCATGATCAATGCCGATAACCTGTTTTTCCGCCTCCCTAAAAGTAATATATTTTTTTACGACCATGGCATTGATTTCTTGAAAAGCATCCGCAACATATTGATTCAAAATTACCTTTCCGATATCTTTGAGCAGTGCCGCCGTAAATATCAGATGCGTTTTACCGATGCACTTGTTCTCCGCTAACTCTCGAGCAATGAGCGCTGATAACACAGAATATTTCCAAAGATCTCCTTTCCCAAGACCGTAACCTTTTTGTTCGGGCTTTAAATTTTCAGCGATGCTTGCCAGTAAAACAAGATCGACCACAAGATCCATCCCTAAATAGACAATGGCCTGATGGATGGAATCAAACTTTGCCGACCGGCCAAAGTAAGCCGAATTGGCGACTTTCAACAAATTTGCGGTAACCGCTGAATCATACGTAATAATTTTAGTCAGCTCATGAAGGGAGCTTTCAGGATCTTCAGCAATTGAAATGATCTTGTTCGCCACCTGGGGAATGGGTTTTAAGCTGTCTATCTTCTTTATGATGGATGTTATATCATGCATATTTTTTTCTCTTCCCGTCCCAAAACTTTCATAGGCACTTCTCCGAATTTAACCGCCAGCTTGACGGTTCGATTGACATTTCCACCCACATCTCTATAATCGATAAACACGTTGTTTCTATGGAACATCTTTCTGACCGCCATGTCATTCCGTTTGCCGATATTAAAAAATTTTTGCTGATCCAGAGCCGACCGAGACGGTATGCAGGCAAACTTTTAGCCGCGATCCACTTATAAATCGTATCTCGACCAATGCCAAGATAATCACATACATCCTTTACGGACAATAGTTTTTCTTCCATTATATTTCACACTAGGGAGTGGTGTCAAATCTTGAATAGTGGACTAAAACTTAATTTATTATAATATCAGTAAGTTATTGTTTCATCAAAACTTTGGTTTGTGGATAGGGTATCTTGAGGGCAATACTTTTTGGTGTGTGCTATGGCAAATCCCCGTTTTCATGGGATCATGTTTTATCATTAACCGCCTATTAATAAAACCTAAAAACTGCATGAAAATTATTGAAAAGGATAATATAAAAAATATTTATAAAGAGATAGATCCGATTTCGAGGTAGATCCGAACACACTTTATTGCTGTGTATCGACTTTTACGTATTTTTCAATATTTTTCACCCTTCGGGATCACCGCTTTCAGCGCATTTGCTGTGTTACAGGGCATTCGCGGTAGCTTATTACAGCTTCACGCCCTGCGCCTTGCAACTGCGGCGAAATCGGCAATTGCAGATTTTAGGTAAAAGGCAAACTACGCTAACTGCGGGGTTTGTTGGATAATCCTATTCAAGTATATTTATTCCAATAACTGTTCCTGTCAACTTAACGCTTGACGTTAATAACGAATCGCGTTATTAACTTATTGTGATAAAAACCTTTCGAGATAAAGAGACTGAAAAAATATTTAACAGACATTTCTCGAAAAAAATTCCTTCAGATATTCAACATCAGGCGCGTAGGAAGCTGGTTATGTTAGATGCGGCACCTGAACTCAATGTCTTACGAATTCCACCGGGTAACAGGCTTGAAGCTCTAAAGGGTAATCGAAAGGGACAATATAGTATTCGCATCAACGACCAATGGAGGGTGTGTTTCAAATGGAAAGAGGGAAATTCGTATGATGTTGAAATTACGGATTATCATTAGGAGGTCATTATGAAAGAAAAAAAACTTCCTCCCATCCACCCCGGTGAGATTCTGCAGGAGGAATTTTTAAAACCGATGCAAATTAGTCAATATCGACTGGCTAAAGATATAAGCGTACCGCCAAGGCGTATCAACGAAATCGTACACGGTAAAAGATCAATTACCGCGGATACGGCACTACGCTTAGGAAAATATTTTGGCATTTCACCCCAGTTTTGGCTAAATCTTCAAACCCGATATGACCTTGAGATTGCTGAAGATTTGCTTAGAAATCGTCTTGATAAAGAGGTGCAGGCCTTAAATATCGGTGCGGCTTGATCCATTTTCAGGATTATAACTATTGCATGAACTCCGAGTTCCTCCTGGGAATAGATTAGAAGCGCTATCGGCAGACAGAAAAGGGCAACACAGCATCCGCATAAACAATCAATATCGCATTTGTTTCATATGGGCTGAGAATGGCCCACAAAGGATGTTGAAATTACAGATTATCATTAATAAAAAATTATAAGGGGTTACAATGATACGAATACCTACACATAGAACACCGACCCACCCTGGGGAAATGCTGTTGGAGGAATTTTTGAAACCAATGGGCATAACCCAGCGTGATTTAGCTAATGCCATCAACGTTGCCTATCAGCGGGTAAATGAAATAATCAACGGCAGGCGTGGTATTACCCCCAGTACGGCCTTAAGGCTTGCAAAGGTTTTTGGGGTTTCAGCGGACTTTTGGATGAATATTCAAATGAGATGGGATCTTTATTTCGCAATGGAATCTGAGTCGGAAGCATTGAATGATATAAGACCGCTGCCTTTGCACCATCTTGATACAAATAAGTCCAGCGCCCAACATGGCGCTGGACACTGACTGATGCTTCGCCGCAGCTCCGCACCGGCAGATCAGCTAATCGTTGGCCGAATAAATCGATTTGACATGGCTTAAAATGTGGATTTTAATAGCTATAACAATCCACATTGCAAAGATGCGATATGAGAACTATTCAGATGACTCTTGATGATGATCTTGTCAAAGCAGTTGACCGCGTTTCAAAGCGACTGCACACAAGTCGTTCTGCTTTCACAAGAAAGGCGCTTCGTGAGGCGCTTGATCGTTACAACCTTGAGCAACTAGAGCGTAAGCACCGCCAAGGGTACGAACGGCACCCAGTTGATGCCGATGAGTTTTCGGTTTGGGGAACAGAGCAAGCCCGGGGTGACGAATGAAACACGGCGAAATCCGTTGGTACAAGTTTGTACGGCCGGATAAAAAGAGGCCAGTTCTAATCCTAACAAGAGATTCCGTGCTGGAATATCTTGGTTAGTGTCCATCCATAAATGGTCTTTTTGCCCAATCTCTGTGTTATATTCAAAGGATTAATTCGCCAAAGTTCGGTGGCGAATAAATCCTCGGAATATTAAACATATGCCTGTGGTTATTTTTTTCACATGCCTTGATCTTGAACAAAAATCCTCATTTATGGATGGACACTGGTGAAGTAACCATCGCTCCCATTACAACTACGGTCCGCAATATACCGTCTGAGTTGTTTCTCTCGAAAGGCGAGGGCATGCCCCGGGATTGCGCTGTCAACTGTGACCACTTGCAGACTGTTTCGAAGGGAAAAATCGGATCATTAATCACATCCTTGCCTCCAGCAAAGATGGTTGATGTTGGGCGTGCAATCCGCTTTGCTCTTGATATCTGAGACAGGAACGGCCAACCTGTCGCTCCACCTGATCCCAAGGATCGGAAAGTTAAAGGCAGCTGCTCAAAATCTCAACGTCGAAACCGTGGAGGTCTAAAATGCAAGTTTATACATATTCAGAAGCCCGCCAAAAGCTCGCTTTAGTTCTTGAACAGGCTGAAAATACGCGGAAAGTACTAATTCATTAGTTATTTTTAAAATGTGCCTCTATCATGTTTGGAGGCTACCGGGAAAAATGCGCCATATAGTTCACGTAGGACGGTCCGCCGAGAATGCAGCGGCGCAAAAAGGGAATGTAAAAAAGCCCGGAGATGTTCTTTGAGGTGAGTTGAACCGCTTCGGCCCATTGGATCATCTCCGAAGGTTTGATAAACCGGCTGTACTGATGCGTTCCTTTGGGTACCAGCCCGAGAAGGTATTCCGCTGCCACGATTGCCAGCAGGTATGACAGAGGATTGCGGTTTAAAGTTGCAAAAAACACATGCCCGCCGGGCCTGACCAGGTCTTTGCAGGCTTTGATTATAGACCATGGCCTGGGAACGTGTTCGAGCAGCTCCAGGCAGGTGACGATATCATAGCGCTGGGAATGGGATACGACAAAGGCTTCGGCAGTAACTTGCCGGTAATCGATTTTCAAGCCTTTTTCAACCATGTGATTTCTGGCGATCTCGAGCGGGCCTTTGCCGGCGTCGATTCCCGTTACTTGGGCACCTATTTCCGCCATAGCCTCCGAAAGAATACCGCCGCCGCAGCCGATGTCGAGCACCTGCTTGCCGGCAAGACCGGCCCGGGCGTTGATGTATCGGACCCGGGTCTCATTGATATCGTGCAGGGCGCCAAACTCCCCTTCGCGGTCCCACCAGCGGGAGGCCACGGTCTCGAATTTGGAAATTTCCGATTCGTCGATGTTTTTGTCGATTGTCGCCATGCTCCATCTGCCCTCTGACACATGCGCCGATCCTGAAACGATCCAAAGATGATCGGCATGACTGATATGCAAAAAACCATATCAGATCGACTGATGGAATGTAAAATCCTTTTTGTTTTTCCAATGAATTCAAACCAAAAGACAAATAAAATGGGGTGATTTATTTTTTCCGAGGCCCAAAAGTGAGGTGGATATGAAAGGAATACTTAGATTATTGTTTGGTATAATTTTAGTATTCAGTCTATTGGGTTTATTGGCCTGTTTTCCTTCGGAAGATGCTTCCAAGCAAGAAAAATGGGATATTAAAAAGCAGAGTATTGAAAAAAAAGCACTTGATTTTGCTCTTGAAGACCTTAACGGCAATAAGGTCCAATTGAGTTATTACAAAGGTCAAGGGGTCCTTTTGGTTTTTAGTACAACCTGGTGTTCCTATTGCCGGAAAGAAATTCCTCAGCTAAAGGAATTATACGCCAAGTACAAAGAAAAAGGACTTGAAATCATTAATATAGATATCCAGGAAAGCAAAGACAAAGTGTCTGCATATATGCTTAAACATAAACTTCCTTATAAAGTTCTTCTGGATACAGATGGTAAGGTTGCATCAATGTATGGCGTAATAGGCGTACCGACCAAAGTTCTGATTAGTAAAGACGGAACAATCATTTGTGTTGCATGTCGCTCAATTGATATTATGTTGGAGATGTTGTTTCATACTTCGTAACTTCTCAATAAGTTCTGGAGCCGGGTCAATATCATCAATTAATACCTGAATCTTGCATGAAAATTGATTAGAGTCTTTAAGATACTATGTTGAAGCGGATTTAAACAAAATCATAGAATTATACTTTTTACCCAAATGGTAAATCGAATGATGGTCTTTTTTTCTAATCAATTTTCACCCCAAAGGGCGAGCCGGAGGCTTTCATCTGCTGCGTTATTAAGGGCTTGCAATAGTTTACTATGGCTTCGCCCTTAAGTGCCTTGCATATGAAAGCCTCCGACTCGTGCAAAATTCAGGTAATACATCAGAACTTATTGAGAAATTACCATACTTCGACTTAAACTTACGATTATTGAAGAAAATAACAATATCCAAAACAGGATATAAGGGATATCATTATTTTCCTATGTCCACATCCTGAGCAATATTTCATTTGACATGTAAACGACCTTATAATATTTTATATTTTATGTTGAAATTATTCATCTACCGCATTTTAGTCTCCATTTCGAAACAGTTATTATTGTTATGACCTTATTCTCCATTCGCACCTCCTGTTCTAATTTTGATTAGTTCTTGGTTTGGATCTTATAATAAGGGTCTTCCTTCGTGATGTGGGAAGGAGAAACGCTGTGAAAAAAATAATTGTTGCAACACTGGTATATCTGTGTCTGGCCGTTTCGGCAACCTGGGGTCAGGACGCCATAGAGTTTTACAACCGTGGTCTCAAGAGCTCTTTGGCTTATAAAAAGATCGAGTACTTTACCAAGGCTATCCAGTTGAACCCGAACCTGGCGGAGGCCTATGAAAAACGAGCGATACACTACTACTTCCAGTGGCAGCTCGATAAGGCCATTCAGGATTATACAAAAGTTATAGAGCTAAAGCCCAAGCGGGTGAATGCGTATCTGATGCGGGGTCTTGCCTACTTTAAGAAGGAATATGGCGAAGGGTATTCCGCAGAAATAAAAAACCTGGCTTTTCATCTCAGCAAGCAGAAGGTACCTGAGTTTAGCAAATCATTAGAGAGGGCGATTGACAATTTCAGTCACGCCATTGATCTGGACCCACAACTGGCAAGTGCATATAGTTATCGGGCGAAGGCATATCGTATTAAGGGAATGATGGAAGAGGCTGTCCGCGATTCTACCATGGTTATTCAGTTGCGGAGAGATCAGCAAAGTACGGCCAGGGCTTACGCAACCCGGGCCAAGATTTATCGGAAATTGGGCCAAGATGAGCTATCCGAGGCAAATTTTCGTAAATCTGTTGAGCTTGACCCCTATTCCCCGGATTATCCTCCATTACATGTTCCGCTAATATCTCCCTGTATCAGCGATACTCCCACCTTAAAAATCATCAGTCGGCTGGGACTTGTCGGGATCATTATTCTTGTCTTTGTAGTGATTTTCAAACTGACTCTGCCAGCGCCCAAAAAAAAAGATTAAGGTTGATCTGGCTATGGATATCCTTATCTAATTTATCTTTTTTGGGCAGTTATGATTAGTGAAAAATTTAATAATTAAAAATAAATTGAAATTTAAAGTTGTCAAGATTTCTATTCCCCAATCTATAATAGTCAGCAGAAATCTTGAACCACCAGAGCCATGCACAAAAAACAGTGCATCATGCACATTTTTCTGTGCATTTTTTTATCTCATCTGCCGTCTATACTTTTCCACTCCTTACAAACAAATTTCATAACTGACTGTAAAACAATAAATTTTGACATATTATAAGCACAAAACAGAATTTGGCACGGATGTTGAATGGGCTTAATCAAAGTCCTGTTTAAAGGTATTGAACAAGTGGTAAAAATAGCAATTGCTCGTTATGAAATTAATGTCTAAAGCAGAAGGGCGAGGATTTCAATATTCCAAAAATAGGATCTTCAACTATGGCCAACAGGAAAGAGTTTACAAATCGCGGGAAGCATGAACGATTCAAGGTTAAAGACGGTGCAATAGCTTTGGTCAGGCCATTGAATGCTCTTGCTACAACTCATAAATATTGTCAAATCATAAATATCAGCAAAGGCGGTCTTGCCTTTCGTTGTATCGATAGAAATGGCGAATCAGTTGAACCATTTGAATTAGATGTATTATTTATCCGAGATAGTATCTGTTTTACATTTTTGAAGAATATACCGTTTAAGACTGTTTGGGTTTCCCATGAACCCAGTAATACCTCATCCAGCCACTTAAAAACCAGGCAATTAGGTGTGCAATTTGGGGAAATGACGCTCCAACAGGAATCTCAATTGGATCGATTTCTCAAAAAATGTACAATTAGGTGAGTGTTATCCCGGACTCAAGCATCATCAATTTTCGATGTTCGAAGACCTGATTTGGTGTGAAGTGATCTTATTCACAGGGGTTTTCAAGGGCTTTCCCTTCAAGCCACCTGTTTACAAAACGTTTTGTAATACTTAAGTCAATGCCGGTTTTTTCCGAAACCTTTTCCAGTTTTTCCATTATGTTTTGTACTTTTTTATGGTTTCCGATGAGCGCGTAAATCTCGACACTTCGTTTAAGAAAATTAACGGCAAGCTCGGTTTTCCCCAGTTTTAAATAGGCAGATCCGATTGCGGCCAGATCGTCGGCAATACTTTTATTAAAACCGAATAGACGATCTGCTTTTAGGGCCGTTTTAAAGAAGTCGATGGCTTTTTCATAGCGCTGAGTTTCAAACATAAGTTTCCCGAGAGCGAAATTTACTGTTGCAAATTCTGAAGGGTTTTCCGGATCTGTATTGGCAAGAGCCGTTTGCATCAGCTCCTCAGCACGACTGTATTCCGTTTTTTTGATTAAGAGGATTCCCCTGTTCCTGAAAAGCGGGCCAAACAGTATCCGGTTTTTCTTGGCTATTTCTTCAGTAATATTCAGTACTTTCTCCGCTTGTTCGAGCCTGTCGCCATCTATCAGTGCGGCAACTTTGTTAGATAGTACCTGCACCCCACCCAGGGGGTCACCCATATCAGAGTATATTGCAAAAGCCTCATCAAAAAAAAGTAACGCACTCTCAATATCACCCGTGATTCTGTAAACGTTTCCAATGTTGTTGAGACTCATGGCAACACCGCTTAATTGATTAGAGGTAACAAACAGCTCGTGAGCTCTGAAAAAGTATTCCAGGGAGTCCTTGTAACACCCCTTATTATACCGGGCGATTCCTTTGGTCATTTCTTTCATGCCGGCGGTAATGTGCTCAGGTATTTTCTTTGCTGAGTTTCCTCCTGCACATGCAAACCAAAAGAGCGCAAATAACAGAATAAAAAATGCGTTAAATGGTTTCATGGAGATTTCTTTCTTTAAAAGGTTTTTTTTTTATACTATCATGAAAACCCAAAAGTCAAAAGGACAAACAGAAAAAGCGTTTGACAGTATTAAACCAATTTTTTAAAAGGTTTCGAAGCCGTGTTTTTGCATCCGGCGGGGTGTTTGCAAAAGTAAGGATACACCGAAAAAAGTGAGGATCAAATGGCTTTAAGCTTGGCGCTCATTATCATTTTGGGGTTAGGGGCCGATTATCTGTTTAAACGCCTGCAATTACCGGGTCTGATCGGCATGCTCATCGTCGGGGTTCTGGCCGGTCCTTTTGTATTGAATATTATGTCCCCGGAAATGATGAAAGTTTCCGGGGATTTCAGAAAAATAGCACTAATCGTAATTTTGCTTAGGGCCGGATTTGAACTTCGCCGGGATGCCTTAAACCTGGTGGGACGTGCGGCGGTTATTATGAGCGCGGTGCCGGCTGTTTTTGAAATCGGCGGAGTTATGCTTGTGGCGCCCAAGCTGCTCCATATCACCTATCTTGAGGCCGCCATCCTTGGTAGTATATTGGGTGCAGTATCTCCGGCCGTTGTTGTGCCCCTTATGATTGACTTTATGGATCGAGGGCGGGGGGCCAAAAAGGCGATCCCCACGATGATTCTCGGGGCTTCTTCGTTGGATGATGTTTTTGTAATTGTTCTGTTCACCGTATTTTTAGGCATGTACGGTGGGGAACAAACAAATATTTTTATGAATCTAAGTGCAATTCCCGTCTCTATTGTTCTTGGAATCATCGTTGGACTCATTCCCGGATATTTTTTATATCACCTTTTTGCGAAATATGACTGGCGTCCTCCAAAACGGACGATGCTGGTTATGGGGGTTGCCATAGTTCTTACCTGGCTGGAAGCGGTTTGCGAAGAATATGTGCCCGTGGCCAGCCTTTTGGGGGTCATGGCTATCGGTTTTATCATTTTGGAAAAATCCGAGCCCATCGCACATATTATTTCTCAGAAATTAAAGAAACTATGGATATTTGCAGAACTTTTGCTTTTTGTATTAGTAGGGGCTCAGGTGAACATTCACGTGGCCTGGAAAGCAGGCCTGGCCGGGGCTTTGGTTATTTTCATCGGTCTTATTTTTAGAAGTGTTGGAACGTATGTGTCGCTCATTGGAACGCCTTTTGATTGGAAAGAGAAACTTTTTTGCGTGGTGGCTTATATCCCCAAAGCAACTGTCCAGGCTGCCATTGGGGCGATTCCCCTTGCTGCGGGTGTGGCCTCAGGAGAGGTTATTCTGGCGGTGGCGGTTTTATCCATTCTCTTGACGGCGCCCATTGGAGCCATTGGCATTATGATTTTTGGTGAAAGAATTCTAGATTACGGTGAACTTTCGGCATACAGATTCAAAGAATTGCGGGATAAGCTGGGGCTTCCTCATGTCGGTGAAAGGGTAAGAAGCAAAGTCTCCGGCAGTATATGGAAGGTGATAGAGCAAAAAGAGACGTGGCTGGAGGAACCTGCGGCAGCAGGCGGTTCCAAGGGGGATTCGCATTTAACACCGGCAATTTGCTTGCGGTATTGGAGTGAAAGTAAAAGCAAGGGGCCGGGCAAAGGCAGGACCCTGTCGTATCATTACACCCAGAAAGATCAATCCTTTCAGGAAAACTGGGAAATTCTCTATGACTGGTAATAAAAAAGGAGATTATCATGGAGTGTAAGGTTATTCAAACAGATCGAGCACCGGCCGCCATCGGCCCATATTCCCAGGGCATAGAGGTTGCCTCATGGCTTTTTGTGAGTGGACAGCTCGGAATGCAACCCGAAACCGGGGAGCTGGTAAGCTCCGATTTTGCGTCCCAGGCACGCCGGGCCTTAGAGAACCTCCGGCAGATCGTGCTGGCCGCAGGATGCGATCTTAATTGTGTAACGGCGGTTGATGTTTTTGTCACCGACATGGGGGATTTTGGCGAGTTTAACGAAATTTACACCGAATATTTCTCAGAGCATCGACCGGCCCGTGCCGTGGTGGAGGTAAGTGCCCTGCCCAAAGACGCCAAAGTTGAGATCAAGTGTATTGCATATCGGAAGTGAAATAATACCTATCCTGGATGATCAAAATGCAGGGCTACGGACCTAGTGTAAATTCGGATTCAACATATTTCAATGAAGAATCCACACCTTGAAGGCATATAAAAGATGAACGTCGAACATCGAACATCGAACTTTGAACATCGAATAATGTATTCTACCATTTATAATAAAGACAAAGCGAAGCGCCTTCCACATTCGACGTTCGACGTTGAACGTTCGATGTTCGATGTTCAAATTGTTGCATCTGAAATTACGTATACAGATCAGGAGTTCTGAAATGGGAAACATACTATGAAAATTGAGCATGTTTCAAAGGTCTTCTTAACGGTAATGATGTGTGTTGTGATCGGCTGGGGCAGCCTGCTCAGCTCGGCGACTGCCCGGGAATCGGAACAGGTGACCGAAAAACGGTTTATGCTTAGGGCGATTGGATCGGTTCATAAGTCGAATGGGCTTACGACACTTGTAATAAAAAAAGATATTGAGCCGGCTTTGCACGGGCTCGATGGCTTTTCCCACGTGTGGGTCCTGTGGTGGTTTGACCGTAGCGACACCCCGAAGAAGCGTTCCGTTCTCCAAGTAAATCCCCGAGGGAACAGGGGAAACCCATTGACCGGCGTATTTGCCTGTCGTTCACCTGTTCGTCCCAATCTTATTGCCCTATCCCTCTGTCGCGTTCTCTCAGTCAAGAACAATGTGGTTGAGATTGACAAGATAGATGCGTTTGCCGATACGCCGATCCTGGATCTTAAGCCCTATATTCCAGGCTATGATTCAGCCGAGGCATCGATTCCAGATTGGCTGATGAATCGTGAAAAGACTATTGACAAAAACGCCGGGGACATTAGTGAAAAAGGGGTTACACCCGACAGGCAATAGCCGCACGGCGGCCATTGCTTGCGAGTCATTGACAACACATGAAACCATCTAAATAGTGCCTGAACGAAAACTGTCTTTTTTGCCAATATCTGCGTCAGACTCAAATTTTAATCCTCGAAATACTCAATGTATGTCTGTGGTTAAAATTTTCGTCTTCCTTGATCTTAACGAAAAATCCTAGTTTTCGTTCAGGCACTAAATAAGTATTTTTATGGAAGGAAGGATAATATGCGAAAGTTTTGTTTATGTATTTTAATTTTGGTTCTAAGTGCTATCATTGGATGTGCCAATAAGGCTTGTGACAAAACAAAAGAAGCATATATCAAACAGGGAGTTGCCAATATAAAATTAGAAAAATATAATCAAGCCATAGAGGATTTTAGCCAAGCCATCGACCTTGATCCGAACAATGCTGAATATTATTACAAACGAGGAATTACTTATGGTAATTTAAACCAGCATCAGCGAGCTATAGAGGATTTTAACGAAGCCATACGTTTAAACCCGAAATATGCCGAAGCATATTCCAACCGGGGGTTTATCTATATGGTGAAATTAGAGAATAAGAAAAAGGCCTGTTCAGATTGGAAACGGGCTTGTGAGTTAGGGGATTGTATAAATCTAAATTTGGCGATAAGAAAAGGGGTTTGTAAGGATTAATAAAGTTACCGCTTTTGAGAGATAATTCACGAAAGCTGTCTCGAACAATAAATCAATACAGATCGAGTAAAAAATCACTCAATTTAGGTGTAAATATCAGGGCTTCAAAATTGTTGCGATTGTCATTTTTCAATAAGGCGAATCCTCTTTAAAGGGTTTGCCTTAATTATATGAGTAGGCGGGGATTTTTTCGATCCAATAGCTTCATGAATAATCAGCGACTACATCATACAAACTCATACATAAGGGTTCGTAAAGATAGAACAGAAAATATGGCTCTAAATAACTAGTTGATATGGCTACCCATTTTGAGCATTTTAATTATGAACACAAAATACCGCTGTTCTATCTTAACGATCCCTAATATATTCAAACAGTGTATGATTTCGCTGCTGATCATTCATTACGCTATTTACAAAGATTTATAAAGAAAACATCCCGACTGCTAAATTAACTAGTGTCCATCCATAAATGGTAGATTTTGGTTTTCGGCAAGGCCCGAGCGAGTTTTCAACCGCAGGCATAGCACGCTATTTCGAGGATTGAAAACGAGCGAGAACGCCGCCGAGGGCCAAAAGATGCCATTTATGGATGGACACTAACTAAAAAGGAGCTATGCACATGATTAAGGAGATTACTGCGCAGGAGCTTAACACAGAGAATTTTATCAATGATAAGGTCAAAGAGATCCAGCACATGGTTGGAGACGGGATGGCGATCAATGCCCTTTCCGGAGGTGTGGATTCGTCTACGGTTACGATGCTCGGCCATCGGGCCCTGGGCAATCGCCTTAAGACCGTTTTCATCGAAAACGGTCTCATGCGCGAGGGAGAACCGGAACAGGTTGTGGGTGTTTTCCAAAAGCTTGGCGTTACGGTTGAAGTAGTGGATGCGAAAAAAGAGTTCTTTGATGCGCTCAAAGGAATCACGGATCCGGAAGAAAAGCGCGAGGCCATTACCCAGTCATTTTACAAAGATGTATTCGGACGCATCGTCAAACAAAGCGGGGCAAAACACCTTATCCAGGGAACTATTCTGACCGATATCGACGAGACCGTTGCAGGGATTAAGCGGCAGCACAATGTTTTTGAGCAATTGGGAATCGATCCTGAGGAAGCTTTCGGTTACCGTATCATCGAGCCGCTTATTCAGCTTCGCAAGGACGGTGTAAGAAAGGTTGGCAAGGCTTTAGGGCTTCCGGCAGAGCTGTTCGAGCGCATCCCGTTCCCGGGACCGGCCCTCTCGGCACGTGTGATCGGCGAAGTGACCCCGCAACGCATCCGGACGGTCCGAAAGGCAACCGTGGTTGTCGAGCGTCTGCTCAAGGGCACCGGTGCATTCCAGTACATGGCGATACTTCATGAAGACCGCGTCACCGGCATGCGTGACGGTAAGCGTGACTTCGGCCAGCAGATCGAGGTGCGTTGCTGGGAAAGCGTGGACGCGCGGACCGCAACACCGACGCAACTTTCGTTCGAAATTCTCGAGAAGCTTGCCGGCGAGATTACCCGAGATGTGCCGGGCATCGTAAGCGTTACGTACAACATAGCGCCGAAGCCCCCTTCAACGATTGAAGCAGTCTAAGGACAGGGTATGCCTGAATCTTAAATAAAATATGAATATGACACCTTGCTATTCCATCATCATTCCCGCTTATAATGAGGAAAAATGGCTGACCCGAACGCTTCCATATCTAAAAAAAGCCATGGAAACCTTGGATGTATCCGGAGAAGTCATCGTTGTAGATAACAATTCTACGGACGGAACTGCCCGTGTCGCTCGCCGGCACAACGCCCGGATCGTTTTTGAACCGGTCAATCAGATTTCTCGGGCTCGGAATACCGGTGCAAGGATAGCAAAAAGTCGCTATTTCATATTTCTGGATGCGGATACTTTGCTTGCTCCGGCCCTGCTACAAAACGCATTGTATCATCTTTCCAGCGGCAGGTGCTGTGGTGGCGGATGCCTCGTGGACTTCGACAAACCGATTTCCCCTTTTTCCCGCAAAATTTTGGATCTGTGGAACTGGATTTCCATAACGTTCGGTTTTGCGGCAGGATGTTTCATCTACTGCCGGCGGGACGGCTTTGAAGCAATCGGTGGATTCAGCGAAAAGGTATATGCCGGTGAGGAAATCTGGTTTTCACATCAATTGCGATCCTGGGGTAACAAGCGCAATATGGCCTTTCAAATGATCTTACTCCATCGGATTATCACATCCAGCCGTAAGCTTGAATGGTTTTCTCCTCTTCAATTGGCGCTTTCGGTTGTGGTGCTGACGATTTTTCCATTTTCACTGCGGTTCCGTCGGCTTTGCTCACATTGGTATTATAGACCGAACCCGGATAAACCGGAAAAAAATAATGCCTAACCGGAGGGATGAATGATTATCGGTGTGGATACAGGAGGAACATTTACCGATTTTGTTTACAAGCAAGGCGAAACGTGGGGCGTTTACAAAGTGCTCTCCACCCCGTCAAATCCTGCAGAGGCCGTTCTTAACGGGCTTAACTATCTGGCACACGGAAGGGAAAAACAGATCATACACGGCTCTACGGTGGCCACCAATGCCATTCTCGAAAGAAACGGAGCCAAAACCGCATTGATCACCAATAAAGGGTTCGAGGACATTATAGAAATCGGGCGCCAGAACCGCACCCGATTGTATGATCTTTCCTTTCGCAAGGAGCCACACATTATTCCATCAGATCTAAGATTCGGTCTTGCGGGAAGAATCCTTCAGACGGGCGAAGAACTTTTACCTCTGGATACCCAAAAGGCTGAAACAGTGGGCGAACGCCTCAAGGACCTTGACGTTGAATCGGTGGCCGTCTGCTTCCTTTTTCCCTATGTGAACCCTTGTCATGAACAAAAAGTAAGAGAATTGCTGGCTCCCCTTGGACTAGAACTATCGCTTTCGCATGAAATTCTTTCTGAATTCAGGGAATTTGAAAGAACATCCACAACGGTTATCAATGCCTATGTTTCTCCGAAGATGCAGCGATACATCGGACACCTTATTGAGGAACTGGGCCGGAAGGACTCTTTAGGGATCATGCAGTCCAACGGGGGAAGCATTTCCGCCGAGACGGCCATGAACGAATCGGTAAGGACCATTCTCTCCGGTCCTGCAGGCGGGGCTGTGGGAGCCCATGAGATCGGTAAGACGGCCGGATACTCTAAACTCATTACTTTCGATATGGGGGGGACATCCACTGATGTCAGCCTGATAGACGGGAACCTGTCTTTGACCTTTGAAACGAATATATCCGGTTACCCTGTAAAGGTCCCGATGATAGATATTCATACGGTTGGCGCCGGTGGCGGCTCCATAGCTTCTTTTGATGAGGGAGGCGCTCTTAAGGTTGGTCCGGAGAGCGCCGGTGCAGATCCCGGGCCTATCTGTTACGGGAAAGGGGACGGAATTACGGTGACCGATGCAAATCTCTATCTGGGAAGACTGATTCCGGAGCATTTTCTCGGAGGCGGAATGGTCTTGATGGAGAAAAGACTTGCGTTGTATTTTGAAAACATGGCACAAACGATCGGTCTTTCACCCCAAGAACTGGCCCAGGGGATTCTGGACGTAGCCAACACGGCCATGGAGAGGGCCATACGTGTGATTTCCGTGGAAAGGGGATATGATCCCAGGGAGTTCACGCTTTTTTCCTTTGGGGGTGCAGGGGGGATGCATGCGGCGTTTTTGGCCAGGCTTTTGAACATACCCAAAGTGCTGTTGCCCCCAAACCCCGGCATTCTGTCGGCCATGGGGATGCTTATGGCTGACGTGATTAAAGACTATTCTCTGACAATAATGAAGAAGCAGGAGAATGTTACGGTAAAGCTGCTGTCCGAACGGTTTGAGGAAATTGAGCGCAAGGGACGGGAAGATCTCAGGGTTGAAAAAATTCCTGACGGCGGAATCATGCTCGAAAGATATCTGGATATGCGTTATGACGGGCAGTCGTATGAAATTATGGTCCCCTTTGATGAGGATTACGTTGAAAGATTTCATGCGCGCCACGAAAAAACTTACGGATACAGAAACCCGGACAAGGCCGTTGAAATCGTCAATATCCGTCTTCGGGCAAGGGGTATGCCGGAAAAACCACGGTTTCAAAAAAAAGAAAAAATGGGGAAAGAGCCTCCCCCTGAAGCCTTTCTTGGAGAGAAGCCGGTTGTATTTGATCAACGCCGGATGCGAACGAAAATAATGGTCAGGCATAAACTGAAGATCGGAAACCGGATCCATGGCCCTGTTATTTTGGTAGAATATTCTTCTACGATTGTCATTCCACCGTTTGCCAGTGCCTTTGTGGATGAATGCGGCAATATAATCATGGAAATAATGTGAGACCTTTGCAAAACGCCCCCTTTTGCCCAATTCCGGCGTCCCCGCTGAGCGGGATTTGTCAACAGGCTCAAATTTTAACCTGCCACCGATCTTTGGCGGGTTAATCCTCAAAATACTCAATGTATTCCTGTGGTTAAAATTTTCGCCTTTCTTGGCCTTGAACAAAATTGAACGTTTTTCAAAGGTCTCAATGTCATAAAGAGCGGAGGAGAGAGATGACCGTCAACCCGATCCTGCTGGAAGTTTTTAAAAATCGCTTTGCTTCCATTTCAGAGGAAATGGGGGTGACCCTGACACGGACGGCGTTTTCACCCAATATAAAGGAGAGGCGGGACCTTTCGTGCGCCGTTTTTGATCACACCGGAGAAATGATCGCTCAGGCGGCCCATATCCCGGTGCACCTGGGTTCCATGCCCCTGTCGGTCAAGGCGGCCATTGAGAGTGTTGCGTTCCAGAAAGGGGATATGGTCATTCTGAACAATCCGTTTAAGGGAGGCACTCACCTGCCGGATATCACTCTTGTGGCACCGGTATTTGCCAATGACCCAACGCCTGCATTCTTCGTGGCCAACCGGGCGCATCATGCGGATGTGGGAGGTATGACCTCCGGTTCCATGCCCCTTTCTACTTCAATCTTCCAGGAGGGCGTGATTATTCCACCTCTGAAATTGGTAGAAAAAGGGAACATCGATAATAAACTCATGGATTTTTTACTGAACAATGTCAGGACGCCGGCGGAACGAGAGGGAGACTTTGCTTCCCAGATCATGGCCAACATCACGGGCGTGCGCAGAACCGAGGATCTTATAGAAAAATACGGTCTGGAGACGGTCCGGTTCTATGCCGGCAGCTTGATGGACTATGCGGAGCGGCTTACCAGAAAGACGATCCGGGAAATTCCGGACGGAATTTACGATTTTGAAGACGTTATGGATAATGACGGGATTTCGGATGATAGGATAAAAATCCGTGTGAAAATCATTGTTCAGGGAGATGAAGTCACCCTGGATTTTAGCGGCTGTGACTCCCAGGTTCGGGGGAGTATCAATGCCGTATACGCCATTACCCTTTCCGCGGTTCTTTATGTCTTTCGTTCACTGGTCTTGAAAGATATTCCCACCAATGCCGGATGCCTGAGACCCGTCACCGTCTTGACTAAAAAAGGAACCATTGTGGATGCGCTGTTTCCAGCCGCTGTGGCCGGGGGAAATGTAGAATTGTCTCAGCGGATTGTGGATGTGGTGCTGGGCGCCCTTTCAAAGGCGTTGCCCCATGCGATTCCTGCCGCCGCTCAGGGTACTATGAATAACGTTACCATCGGGGGTATGGATTTTCGAAACGGTAAGCCGTTTGCATATTATGAAACCATTGGGGGAGGAATGGGAGCATCGTCGGAATGCCATGGGGAAAGTGCTGTTCACAGTCATATGACCAATACGCTGAACACCCCCGTAGAGGCCCTTGAATACAGTTATCCATTCCTGGTTACCGAGTATTCCATACGCCGCGGCACGGGCGGACAAGGCCTTCACCGGGGAGGAGACGGCATTGTCCGGGAGATCGAATTGCTTTCGGAAGCGGATGTGACGGTCCTGTCCGAGAGAAGAAAAACTCCGCCATACGGCCTCTTTGGCGGAGCGCCGGGGGCTGTGGGGAAAAATGTTCTCATCAGAAAAAATCGAGTGGAAGAAAAGGGGAGTAAATTTTCCGCAACGTTAAGAAAAGGAGATCGTCTCCGGATTGAAACGCCGGGGGGTGGCGGTTGGGGTGAAATCGTTTGAGGATTTATATTGGTTATCTAGTGCTGAACGAAAACTGTCTTTTCCGCCAATATCTGCGTCAGACTCAAATTTTAACCCGCCACCGAACTTTGGTGGGTTAATCCTCGAAATACTACCAGTATTACTGCCTGCCCCGTAGGTCCGGCAGATCGTACTGGGGTGGTTAAAATTTTCGTGTTGACTCGGGGCATCCATGCCCCTCGCCCTTGCGGGCAGCTTGATAGCTGTCCAAATCTGCTATCCTGCAGATTTGCCCTTGATCTTAACGAAAAATCCTAGTTTTCGTTCGGGCACTATTTAATTCCCGTCAATAGGAATTTTACAATAACCCAACTTTCCATTTTCCCAGAACCCAGAATTCCAGTATTCCAGTGTTCCAATATTCCAACATTCCAATTGTGAGCGCTTCGTTTCTCAGCATAAACTCAGCGAACTTACTTGTCTATTCTGCCTATTCTATAAGGAAATTAATGTAAAAATCTCCCTTGACAATATCCCACAAGGTAGTATCTTAATTTACCCTGTTAAGGAGGTTAAATCAGTTTGAACTTTATAGTTAATGTCCTCACGGCGTCTTGGGATCTTCTTATTGATTCATCGGTGTATATTGTTTTCGGTTTGATTGTCGCCGGATTGTTACGCGTATTTCTTAACCCGGGCTCAGTGGCCAAACACCTCGGACAGGGTCGTTTTGTTTATGTGCTTAAAGCTGCCATTCTGGGTATTCCCATACCGTTGTGATCCTGCGGTGTGTTACCTGCAGCCGTGTCGCTGCGGAAACAAGGTGCCAACAATGGAGCAACCACCGCATTTCTCATATCCACTCCGGAATCCGGCGTAGATTCCATATCCATAACTTATGCCTTACTGGATCCCATAATGACTGTCATGCGTCCGTTTGTGGCGTTTGTCACGGCCGCGGCAGCCGGTATTGCTGAAAATCTTTTTAACCCTAAATTCGCCGACAACAAAATTATACCGGATCTTACCTGTCCGGTGGATGGTTGCTGCGATGGCGTCAACTGCTCACCCGAAGTGCACAAGCATCATCATACGTTTTTAGAAAAGCTTGGGGCGGGATTTCGCTTTGCTGTTTTCGATCTCTGGGGTGATCTGGCTGCCTGGTTTTTCGTGGGCCTTTTATTGGCCGGACTCATAACCGTGCTCATTCCAGATGATGTTTTCAGCAAATATCTGGGAACCGGCCTACCTGCCATGCTGGTGATGCTGGCTGTTGGTATCCCCTTATATATTTGTGCAACCGCTTCCACTCCAATTGCGGCCGCCCTGATTTTAAAAGGCGTCAGTCCCGGGGCCGCTCTGGTATTTTTACTCGCCGGCCCGGCGACCAATATAGCCTCTCTGACGGTTTTAACAGGAGTTTTGGGGAAACGGGCAACCGCGATTTACCTTACCACCATCGCTGTGTCAGCGGTCTTTTTCGGACTCGTTGTTGATCAGATTTATGCGTGGTTTGGCCTATCTGCCCAGGCCATGATCGGTCAGGCCTCTGAAATCATACCCATGTGGGCGGGTCTGATCGGAACGTTGATCACCCTGTTCATTTCGATAAAACCGGTATTCCGGGCAATTAAGGCACGACTTAAACCCACCAAGCAAGAACTTCCCCTGGCTCAGATTCAGGATAAAATCGATCTTGCGCCGGTCTCAGAATCCTGCAATTGCGACCCCACATGAAGTGGCTCCTCCTGACCGGTCCGGTCTTAACTAGTGTCCATCCATAAATGGTCTTTTTGCTTGCCCAGTTAAATCCGTATTTAATATTTAACCGGGGCCCAATGAGTCCGAGAGGAGTCCGGCGGGAAATTGCATAAGGGCATGGCAGTAAAAATAAATTGAACTTGGATCATTCTTTTTCTCCATATTAGAAAAAGGTCATTACTTGCTTATCGAGCCCCAGGGTGGAGGCGGGTGGTTATCCTGTTTTTTTTCGTTTTGCCATTTCCTCCGCCCTGAGTTCCTTTTTTAAGATTTTGCCCATATTGGTTTTGGGCAGATCATCTCTGAATTCAATTTCTGTGGGAAGTTTGTACTTGGCCAGCTTATCCATGCAATATTCGATAAGTTCTTCCTGAGTTGTGGTTTCTCCTTGTTTGAGCACTGCAAAGACTTTGATCGCTTCGCCTCGGGTCGGGTGCGGAATCCCGATGGCACAGGCTTCCTGAATCTTGGGGTTCTCATAAAACACTTCTTCAATATCCCGCGGATATACATTACAACCACCGGATATAATCATATCCTTTTTGCGGTCAACGATATAGAAGTAACCTTCTTGGTCCATTTTGGCGATATCGCCGGTATGGAGCCAGCCGTCTGTAAGAGTCTCGGCGGTCTCTTCGGGATTATTCCAGTAGCCTTTCATGACTTGGGGCCCTTTAATAAGAAGTTCACCGGATTCTCCAACCGGAAGGTCGGTTTCTCCGTCATCCAGATTTACAATCCGGCAATCTGTGTCAGGAATAGGAATCCCGATACTTCCAGCTTTCCGCTTTCCGCCGGCAAAAGGGTTTACATGTGTTACCGGTGATGCCTCGGTCAGGCCGAATCCTTCTACGATAACGGCGCCGGTCTTATGCTCGAAATCCCTTATAACTTCGAGCGGAAGTGGGGCGCTTCCTGAAAAGCATCCATTTATTGACGTCATGTCGGTTTTGTTGATGTCAGGATGATTAAGAATCCCTATATACATAGCTGGAACAAGGGGCGTAAATGTAGGTTTGAATTTTCTGATAGTTTCAAGCAGAGGCCCTGGCTGGGGTTTTGGAATGAGGATATCTCCCCATCCCATGTATATGGCAAAGTTCATTGCAGTTGAAAGCCCGAAAATATGGAAGAAGGGGAGGGAACCCAGCATTATTTCTTCACCTTTATTGAAGGTCGGAAACCATGATTCAAACTGCTGGACCTGTGTACTCAGATTTCCATGGGTAATCATAACTGCTTTTGAAATACCGGTAGTTCCTCCGGTATACTGATACATGGCAATATCATCAAATGAGAGTTCAACTTCAGGTGAACGGGGAGGATTTTTTGTCGGAAGGCCTTTCCATGGATAAACATTTTCAGCAGGTTTCACATCGGCAGCAAGGTTTTTCTTTTTGGCTACAAACGGGAACAATAAATTTTTGGGGAAAGGAAGGTAATCACCGATAGAGGTATAGATAATCTGTTTTATCTTTGTTTTTGGCCTCAGATCAATCATTCGATTTGCTAAAAGATCTATGGTAACGAGTAGTTTTGAGTCGGAATCATTGAATTGATATTCAAGTTCCCGGTCTGAATACAAAGGATTATTCATAACCGTTATGCCTCCGATCTTTAATATGGCATAATAGGCCACAACACAGGGAATAACGTTTGGCAGAAGAATGGCGACACTATCCCCTTTATCAATGCCAAAGTCATGAAGGCTGGCGGCAAAACGGTTTACCATATCATTAAGTTCACGAAAGGTAATTTTGTACCCCTGAAAAAGGAGAGCCATCTTGTTGGGAAACCTGTCGGCCGATCTTTCCAGAATTTCCGGCAGACATATTTCCTGGTATTCTATTTTTTCAGGAACACCTTTTTCATAATTGGTTATCCAGGGCTTGTCTTCATATTTAATTTGTTTTGCCATACTTTCCCTCTTTTAGTTTCTCGCTTGTAAATTTTGAGTTTTTTATGGAAAACATTTTCGTCATCAAGACACTAAGAAAGAATAACAAAATAAAATCCTTAGTGTCTTTGTGCCTTGGTGGCAAATATTTCTTGGTTCCGGCCCGTCCGCCTCACTCCGCTTGGCAGGAGGGCGGGCTTGTCCGGTTTCGGTTTGTTGGGGCAAATGAACGCCTCGAACTCGTGAAATATCCGGGTTAGTCAGCAAAGATCACTAGGGTTGCTTTGTTATTATCTGTTATGATGAAAATGGATATTTGTCAAGAAAGCTTGTAATTTACGTCAGTTTGGTATACTCGAATGGATTCGAAATTGATTGAAAAACCGAACTTTGTTATGGAATTAAAAAAGGGCGTCTGTATAAATATGAATGAACAATCATTCATTAACAGGGGGTGGAAAATTAAACAATGGAAGCAGCTTTGATTTCTCCGGCTAAAGCAACTGTTTTTGGAATTCCCACCGTCATTTTCTCATTAATCATACCGCTTGTTGGTGTTGGAATATTTACTTATATTATTGCACTCCGATTAAAGCCGATGGTTAAAGCTTCTCCGGACCCAAGACTTAATCGTCCGGCAGATCGATTTTTTAAGATGATACAGTATGCCGTCGGGCAGTACCGGCATCCAAGGTATATGGCTGCCGGAATTATTCATATTATTATCTTTGCGGGTTTCGTAATTCTGTCCCTGCGATCGATAACGCTAGTGATGTCAGGGCTATCAAGCAGTTATGTGCTGCCGGGGATGAGCGGCATATCCGGTCAGATTTACATGGTTCTCAAGGATTTGGCCGAAACATTTGTTCTGTTAGCCTGTCTGGCTGCACTGTACCGCCGGATCGTAATAAAACCCGAACGATATGCAGTGCCGGCCAAATATGGGAAAAAACATACTTGGGAGGCTGTGCTGGTGCTCCTATTGATTATAGGTCTGGTGACGTGTGATATGGTTTTTGAAGGGAGCCAGGCCGGGGCTCAGATCCAAAAAGGATTTAAAACAAAAATTCTTGTCCCAATGTCCGGAACATGGTTTGCCGCGCATATTCTAAGTTTTATACCGGTTGATAACCTACAGGATTTACATTTGGGTGCCTATTTCTCACATGAGCTGATATTTTTCTTTTTCTTATGTTTTTTGCCGCTGGGCAAGCATTTTCATGTGATTACATCCCTTCCGAATGTATTTTTTATGAAACTGGACAAAGGCACGGTAAAACCGGTTAAATGGGGTGTTGAGGATAAAGGTCTTGACGAACTGGAATCGTTTGGAGTTAAGAAGTTCGAGGATTTTACTTGGAAACATATGCTCGATTTTTATTCCTGTGCGGATTGCGGAAGGTGTTCCGACAATTGTCCCGCCGATGCCGTGGGTCGTCCGCTTTCTCCAAGGTTTATATCGATTAAGTGCCGTGACTATTCATTCAAAAAATATCCCCTTACAGGCATGCCTGAAAATGACCGGCTTTTGATCGGCAATGTACTGGAGGAAGATGAGATCTGGTCGTGTACGACATGCGGCGCCTGTGAAGAAGAGTGCCCGCTTTTTATCGAGTATATCGACAAGATTGTTGATTTAAGGAGAGGTATGGTGGATGAGGGGATGGTGCCGCAATCCCTGCAAAAGCCGCTGAGGGCTATTGGAAAACGCGGGAACCCTTATGGCAAAATGGAAAAAAAGCGTGCAGATTGGACAAAAGATTTGCCTGAAGATTTTAATGTGAAGATTCTTGGAAAGAAAGGAACCGCAGATACGCTCTATTTTGTTGACAGTGTTACGTCATATGATGACAGGATACAGGAAATCGGCAGGGCTGTAGCCACGTTTCTTGATGCTGCGGGTATTGATTTCGGGATACTGGGACCGGCGGAAAGAGACAGCGGTCATGAAGTGAAAAGATTCGGCGAGGAGATGCTTTTTCAGGATTTACGAGACCGAAATACGGATGCGATCCTCAATTCAGGTGCTAAAAACATTGTCACTGCAGACCCCCATACTTTTAATGCTTTAAAAAATGACTACAAAGGTATTCCACCGGTGGAACATATCAGCCGGACCATAATCAAAGCCGTGACATCGGGTAAAATACGATTAAAACATGTTGAAGACCCGGGTAAAATATATACCTACCATGATCCATGTTACCTTGGCAGACACAACAACCTCTATGATGATCCGAGAAAGGCTATTGATGCGATTCCAGGCATAAAGCGGATCGAGATGGAGGGAAATTGCAGGGACCGCTCATTTTGCTGCGGAGGTGGCGGCCTGATGCTTTTTTATGAACCCATAGAGGAAAAAAGGATGAGTCAGGTAAGGGTCGAGATGGCAAAACAAGCCGGTGCAAACGTGATCGTTACGGGCTGTCCGTTCTGTATGGTCAATATTGAAGATGCCATTAAAACAAGCGGCCTGGAAGGGGAGATGGAGGCTATTGATCTGGTAGAACTGATTGAGCGGCATATGATACTGGATGGATGATACCCAAAAATTGCCTAAAATGCCTAAAGAGTTAACTTCTCAATAAGTTCTGGTGTATTAAATAGTGATATTGAGCCGGCTTCATAACCATAATTTAATGAGATGTTACAAAAAAAATATTTTGCCACAAAAGGCACAATTAAGGAACTGTTCGGGAGGAAAAATATGGAGATTTTAGTTTGTATTAAAAGGGTTCCTGATTCCTCGGAAAATGAGATAGAGGTCAATAAAGACGGCACGGATATTGAGCGGGACGACCTTGTGTACTCGGTAAACGAATGGGATAATTATGCGGTTGAAGAAGCCATTCAGATTCGAGACAAAGTCGGTGGCAGTGTTACCGTTGTTTCCGTTGGCGACGAGGAAGCAGAAGAAGTTGTACGAAGAGAGATGGCCATGGGCGCTGACAAAGGCATCCTGCTTTCAGATGATGCCTTTGAAGGTTCTGACGGAAAAGGGATTGCAGCTATTTTAACAGCCGAAGTCAAGAAAGGAAATTACGACCTGATTCTCACAGGTGCCCAGGCAGATGACGGGGCGGCTCAGGTCGGCGGAATGCTGGCTGCAATGCTCGATTGGCCCTTTGCGTCTTTGATAAATTTTATTGAAATTTTGGATGATAAAAAAATTAAAGTCGGCAGAGAGATTGCGGGCGGAAACCAGGAGATGTATGAAATTGATCTGCCCTGTGTACTTTCAATTCAGACCGGAATCAATGAGCCTCGATATGTAAGCATTCGCGGAATCAGAAAAGTGGCATCCCTTGAAATTCCGGTTCATACTGCCACAGATCTTGGTATTTCACCGGAATCTGTTGGAGAAGCCGGCGCAAAGACAAAGTGTCTCGATTACTTTGTGCCTGAATTGGGTGACGGTGCCCAGATTCTGGAAGGGAGTACTGATGAGATAATTGATAAACTTATTGAACTTTTAAGAGCCAAGGGAGGGATTAAATAATGGCCCAACAGGTTTTTGCATATATTATTCACAAGGATGGGGTAGCAGATGACACAGCCCTGGAGCTGATTGCAGCGGCAGGGAAACTTGATCCTGATGCTTCGGTTACGGCTGTTGTTGCTGGTGACGGCAGTGAACTTGATTCGGTATGCAATGAAGTTGCTCCTTCTTTTGACGAGGTCTGGAAGATCGATAACCCGGCACTAGCCTATGTAACTGCAGAGGTGCTCCGACCCCTGCTGGTTCGTATCCTCCCAAAGCACGGAATCGTTTTGGTTCCGCATGATCATTTTGGTATGGACCTGGCACCGGGTCTTTCCATAAAGCTTGATGCAGCATATCTTCCGGATGCCGTCGATTTTGAAGGTATTGATAACGGAAAACTCAAAGCTGTGCGCGAGGAATACACCGGGCAGGTCAGCACACATGTACTTAGCGATATTTCCGAAGGCGCTGTGATTACTGTCCGTCCGGGATCTTTCAAGGCAGATGAACGTAAAAGCGGTGAAGGTCATGTTATTGACAAAACCGCTCAAGCTGTTGAGAGTGGTCTGCCGGTCGGTGCGCGCCGTTTCCTGGAAATTATTGAGGCCGAGGTCGGCGACGTCGATATTACCAAGTCTGATATCCTTGTCTCTGTGGGCAGGGGAATCGAAGATCAGGATAATATGGAGATTATATTTGAACTGGCAGAAGCCATGGGCGGAGATGTTTCATGCTCCAGACCGGTTGTGGATGCAAAATGGCTGGAAAAATCCCGTCAAGTCGGAACTTCAGGCCAGACAGTAAAACCCAAAGTTTATATGGCTCTGGGTATAAGCGGAGCATTCCAGCACGTGGGCGGTTTAAAGGGATCTCCCTTTGTCATTGCAATAAATAAGAACCCCAGGGCGCCTATTTTCCAGGTTGCAGATGTCGGTATTGTGGACGATATACTCGATTTAATTCCTGAGATTACGGAAAGGATAAATGAATTAAAATCTGCATAAACAATCTTGAAGAAGTATCAAGTTAGTTCGCTGAGTTTATGCTGAGAAACGAAGTGCTCAAAATTGGAATGATGGAACAATGGAATACTGGAATATTGGGTTCTGGGAAAATGGAAAATTGGGTTATTGTAAAGTTCCTTTTGACAGAAGTTAAATAGATGAATATCATCTTTTTAAGATCAGCATTCCAGCATTCCATCATTTCATGGAAGTGGCATAAACCAGGAGCTATTAAAAGATTTTTAATTTCAACCAATTGTAGAATTTTCGAGACGTTTATCAATATCAGGGTTTAAATGCCATTATAAATTACACCATGTTTTAATAATTTCCATATATGCATCAACAGCCTCTTCAATTTTGGAAATATAACAAAATTCGTCTGTTCTATGCGCCATAGCCGGTTCACCGGGGCCAAGAATTATTGTCGGTGGGTTACCAAATGCCGGAGTAAGTATTGATGCATCTGTAAAACCTTTTAAGGCTCGCGGCCGGGGGCGTTTTTTAAGAAACCTCTCCATGATACGGAAAACCTGTTGTATCCAATCGTCTTTCGGATCACTTATCATTTCGGCAACATCCATGACACGCTTCAGTTCGACCTCTCTGCCGAGATGAGATTGCAGTTTTTTTAATATCTCACTGTTTGTCAAACCCGGAATGGTGCGAATATCTATGCCGATAGATGTTTTGTCAGGAACCGAATTGAAATTTAAACCACCGGATATTGTTCCTATATTCAACGTGGCTTTTCCTAAATATGGATGAGCCGGAACGTCAAAATCAAAGTTTCTAAGTTTAGTAACAACTTCCGCTGCCTTATGAATAGCATTTAGTCCCAGTTCCGGCGTTGACCCATGCGCTGTGACACCTGTAGTAACCGCTTCAATCCACAGTGTGGCCTTGTTGCCGATAAAAGGGTAGTTTGAAGTCGGTTCTCCGACAACAACTGCTCCGGCTTTTCCCAATACATCACCGAGACCGGCAAGATGAGATGATCCATGGCAGCCGGTTTCCTCACCTGCAACAATCACAAGAGTTATACCTGCCGAGCCGTCCTTAATCTTATCAGATAATCTGAGAGCTGCGGTAATTATGGCGGAAATGCCTCCCTTCATATCTGATGATCCTCGTCCGTAGATTTTATCTCCGTCAATCTCACCATTTAAAGGGTCCTTACTCCACGGTACAGCACCCAGAGGCACCGTATCCAGGTGGCCGGCAAGGCAGAGAGGGAGTTTCTTTTTTTTGCCTTCTATCCGTGCGACAAGACTGGTCCTGCCCGGTGCAAATTGGTAATAATTTACTTTAAATCCGCCATATTCCAGTACACTTCCAACATACTTCGCACAATCATGTTCACGACCCGGAGGATTGATGGTATTGAAAGATAATAATTTACGAGTTATATAAAGAAGGTCTTTATTTTTTGCTTCAAGAGTCATTGAGTACCCGTATCCTTATTGCCTGCTTCGACACCTGACTTCTCAATAAGTTTTGATGGATTAAATAGTAGATTAAATATAGTAGAAATCATAATACAAAGGGCACTCCATCATAACTTTATGGAATGCCCTTTTTTAATTCAGAAATGGCAAGCTAAACCACAGTGACATTTGCTGCAGCAGGACCTTTTTTGCCCTGCTCAATGTCAAAGGTAACTCGGTCGCCTTCGTCAAGAGTCTTGAAACCGGCTGCATTGATTCCCGAATGATGAACAAATACATCCGGACCATCTTCCTGCTCTATGAAGCCATAGCCCTTGCTGCTGTTAAACCATTTTACAATTCCATTAGCCATAGTGACACTCTCCTTTCAAAAAATTCTCATAGTTCCAGACTTCAGGTTGCCGCTATGACAAATGGATCTTTCCTTCAGAACGAAACCGGTCCGCCAATTAAGAACGGGCCTTTATTGATTGTTTTAATCATAATATCCTTTTTGAGAAAAATCAAGCTGATTATACACCCAATTTTTTTTTAGCGGAGTGAAATGAAGATCCCGTTATTCCAACATTCTCCCGCTATTACGGGATGAGCAGTTTGTTCCTCAGCATAAACTCAGAGAACTCACTTAAGATGCATTATAGAGTTTTTTTCTTGACAGATTATATACTAATTATATACTAAACTATACGTTGCAATAGTTACAATAGTTACAATAGTTGCTCTATTAATAATTTGAAAATAGAGATAAAATCAACATGACAGAAATAAAGGATGTTTTTACTATTCCCCGGGCTGCCAAGTATTGTTCCATACACAGGGTAACCCTGTGGCGATGGGTCAAGTCAGGGGAACTTAAATCATTTCATACTCCCGGTGGTCATTTCAGGATCCTTAAAGAGGATCTGGAATTGTTTATGCGTAAAAAGGGAATGCTTTTCCCTTTCCATAACTATTCAAATAAAAAAAAGATTCTGATTGTTGATGATGACCCAATGATTCATAAGCTGCTTAACAAAATTCTGTCTTCTAATGGCTATGAGGTTGAGGTCGCCTCAGACGGTTTTGAGACCGGATCCAAGATCCTGCAGTTTAAACCTGACCTTATGATTCTTGATCTGTTTATGCCCGGTATGGATGGCTTTGAAGTATGTAAACGAATAAAGACAAATCCAGGAGCCTCTCATATAAAAATATTGGCCATTACAGGTTTTGATACAAATGAAAACAGGGATCGAATCATACAAGCAGGTGCAGATGGTTATCTGGCAAAGCCTGTTGGGAAAAGAACACTACTTCAAAACATAGAAGAAATTTTTGAGAAATAATAATCGTAATAAGTTGAAAAAACATGTTAATCCAGTTGTTAAAGAACAGATTGCCGAACCATCAGGAATGTGTTGGACCTAAAAACTGCACACCCTGCGCCCCAGGCCGCCTCGCCTTGCTTGGCTGGCGGGCGAGCTTGAAGTTGCGGCCAAATAGGCAATTGCAGATTTTAGGTTGGATCAAAAAAAGGAGAAATAACTAATGGCAAGCATTCTTATCATAGACGATGAACCACAACTACTGGACATGCTCGGCCAGACTTTAGAGCGTGAAGGGTACGACATAGTGAAAGCGTCAAACGGAAGGGAGGGGATAAAACTCTATCGGGAGAATCCGGTCGATTTAATCATTACAGACATCATCATGCCTGAGAAGGAGGGTATTGAAACGATCTTTGAACTAAGGAAAGACTTTCCGGATTTAAAAATAATTGCCATTTCCGGGGGCGGGCGAATCGAACCGGAGGAATATTTAGATATCGCCAAAAAGATAGGAGCACAGAGGACCTTTGCCAAACCTGTCGCACGAGAGGACCTTCTAAATGCGGTTCGGGAGCTTTTAGGATAAACATATGCCATCTAAAAAATAGATACTGGATACTCGATGCTGGATAAAATAAGGAAAACTTCATTTATTGAGAAGTTACATAATTAAACATCTCGGAAATTCTACAATTTATTGAAAATAAAGGTTTATTAATGGCAACCTGTTTCTGCCATCAGAATGGAAGAATGGAATGTTGGAATGTTGGAATATTGGAGATAAGGGTGGAAATAAACCATTTTAATTGTAAAAAACTCCTTTCCTTCAACTTCGTTCAGGACAAGCTCACCCATCATTCCATTACTCCATCATTCCATTATTCCAATTGGGGCGAAGCCCTAAGTTCACATTACGATACATGCGTGTTGCTCGTTTCAAGTCTATACTTGATCAATTTGAATTTTGACATCTGCTCTTTAATGTTGTATCCAAAACCTTCGTCATCTTATTTTGATTTCAGGAAAATCCGATTTTCATCCTGAGGAACACAAATGGTCAAAAAAATAACGTTTATTTCAGAAGATTATGAAATAGAGGGGCTGTTCAATAAAAGAGACGAGAATAAGGGGGTCGTGGTTACCCATCCGCATCCGCTCTATGGCGGAGATATGTATAATATAGTGGTTGAAACCATTGTGCATGTCTATAATATAAAAGGATATTCAACATTAAAATTTAATTTCAGGGGGGTTGGAAAAAGCCGGGGGCAATATGATAATGGCGTAGGCGAGCAGAAGGACGTTTTGGCCGCCCTCTCATTTCTTGCTGATATGGGGATGGAAAGAATAGATCTTGCCGGGTATTCATTCGGCGCTTGGGTTAATGCACATGCCGCCATTCAGGGGGATAGTGTTTTGGAGAATATGGCGATGGTTTCACCTCCGGTGGGGTTTATGGATTTTCACGCAATAAGCGCAATGAACGTTTTAAGGTTTGTTATAACCGGCAGCCGGGATGATATTGCACCCGCGGATGCTGTAAAAAAAATGCTGCTCACATGGAACCCCGATGCTCGATTTGAAATTGTCGACGGTGCTGATCATTTCTACGGAGGATATCTTGGTCAACTTGAATCTGTTTTGTCTTCTTGTATTTAGTATTTAGCCGATGAAAGTTTAACAAACGCACGAGCCATATAAATTTACACCCCTTGGCCATTCCAAATGGGGTGAATTCTCTATGTTCATATTTATACCTGAATTGAGCGATTTTTTGTTCGATCTACACCGACCTCCCCGCTGGCGCGGGATCTTGGACTTGCGCATAAAGGCTCCGCAAAAATCCTCGACAGACCTACGGGTATGCCTGTCGGAGATCCCGATCTCTTTTCGGGGCGGTTTTTGCGAATCCTGCTGCATCAAGATTTCGGCACATCTCTTCAAAAAAAATCGCTCAACTCAGGTTATAATGTGCTTAATCGACTTGTACGGGATTTCTTAAAAAAGCAAGATGAGGCTTGAAAAAGATAAGAAATTTTTATGGATTCTTTTGCTGCTTGCAGGCTTATTTTTTTTATCTTGCGGTATTTTTAAGAAGACCTACAAAATCACAAAGTATACCGTAAAAACAACATATAAAGTAACAAAAGGTGTTGGAAAAGTAGTATATAAAATAGGCAAATTTAGTTTTGTCGTAGTCATGGCCCCCTTAAGCTGGCCGTTAACACATGGAGATATTGAATCTATCGACAATTTACCTCCAAAAGATGCGATTCGAAAGGGTCGTGTCAAGAAAGCACCTTATGTGGTCAAAGGTAAAAGGTATGTGCCCATGTCTGTAAAAGAAGCCAATAAATACCGGCAAAAAGGGATGGCTTCTTGGTACGGATATGAGACGCTTCGGCAAAAAGGAGGGCATATGACGGCCAATGGCGAAGCTTTTGATCCCAAAGGACTTAATGCCGCTCATAAATATTTGCCGCTGCCGACATACGTTAAGGTCACCAATCTGGAAAATAATCGAATGATCATTGTTCGAGTAAATGATCGGGGTCCTTTTGTAAAAGGCAGAATTATCGACCTTAGCGCCGGTGCAGCTAAAAGACTTGGATTTTATAAAAAAGGAACCACAAAGGTTTTGGTGGAAACTATCCAGATCGAAATTTAGCCGGTAAACTTATTACCTGGATCTTGCATGAAAATTAATGAGAATCTTTACGATACGTATTTGAACCGGGTTTTACTACATTATTGAACTTAGGGGCTTCGCCCCAATTGGAATAATGGCCCCGGTGAAATAGAAAAAAGTTTCACTGGGTAAAAATGATGGAGTAATGGAATGATGGGTTTAAAGGAGCTTTTTACAATTAAAATGGTTTATTTCCGCCCTTATCCCCAATATTCCAGCATTCCAGCATTCCATTCTTCCATTCGGATGGCATAAATAGGTTTTCATTAAAAAACTATTATTTGCAAGATGTTATAGAATTTCCGAGACGTTAAATTAGTTATGAAAAATGCGGGTTCGAGGAGCAAACTATTCATGCGATGGAAATGGATATTTGGTATTGCTGTTTTTCTTATTGTTGCGTTGATCGTAGGGATATTTGCGATTCTGTCTATCTATGACTTCAACGATTTAAAACCTCAAATTGCCCGGATGGTCAAGGATACCACCGGTCGTGAGCTTTCTCTGAAAGGTAACCTGGAGCTTGAAATCGGCTTAAATCCGACCCTGGTTATAGAGGATGTGAGCTTCCGGAATGTGTCATGGGGTTCACGGCCTGAGTTGGCCAAAATCAGGCGATTAGAAGTTCAGGTGGCTGTCCTTCCGCTGATCAGAAGGATTATCCTTGTCAAACGGTTGATTCTGATCGAGCCCGATATTCTGATTGAGACCAACAGGGCCGGGAAATCAAACCTTGAGTTTGAAACCGTAAAAAAGAGGGAGGCTGCAAAATCGGTAGAAAAAGCACCCGCACATGGCAAATCAATTTTGTCTGCGCTAACCTTCAATGAAATTCGAATCGAAAAGGGTCGTTTTACATATAACGGCGGACAATCCGGCCGGACCTATACGGTGATTCTGGAAAGCGCAACGGCCTCTGCGGACCCTGACGGGACTGTTGCTTTGAAGCTCAACGGAGGATACAACAGTAATCCTTTCCAGGTTAACGCAACCTTGGGCTCACTGACCGCCTTGACCGATCCTGATAAAGTATGGCCGGTCAAGCTGACATCCAGTATTGCGGGTTCAACGGTCATTATTGAGGGAGCTGCAAGAGATCCCATAAATGGCAAAGGTCTGGATATCACGGTTACGGGAAACGGCCGATCCATTCCTGAGATTTTAAAGCTGTTTCATATAACCTATGTTCCGGATTTAGGCCCATTTGATGTATCGGCCAAGCTCACGGATCCTGACGGCAGGCTGGGATTAACGGACCTCGACCTCAAGGTGGGCAATGAAGCATTGGCCAGGGCAAGGTTCACGGGTTCGATCCAGGATCTCCTAA
>Ga0315541_1000705_pt1 | contig 34810 bp, 31 predicted proteins | sample SalMarSW160190MG_FD_203095 | JGI IMG/M metagenome (GOLD analysis project Ga0315541, IMG submission 203095) | Salt marsh sediment microbial communities from the Plum Island Ecosystem LTER, Massachusetts, United States - Salt Marsh Sediment SW1601-190 ...
TCACATATCCATGGATTTGCGGTGCTCCCTCCTTCATCGCCTCCTCAGGGTCAAAAACCCCAGGCAGCTCTTCATAGTCCACCTGGATAAGCTCCGTGGCCTCCTCTGCGGTTTCCTCATCAACGGCCGCCACTGCCGCCACTGCCTCAGCTAAGTACCGCACCTTATCCACCGCCAGCGGGGGTTCGTCCCGCGTCTTGGGCATCCACCCCCACTTCCATCCCCCAAAATCCTTCCCCGTGATGATCGCTTTCACCCCGGCCAGTTTTTCCGCCCGGCTCGTGTCAATATTCAGTATCTTCGCATGGGCATAGGGGCTTCGCAAAATCTTGCACCACAGCATCCCAGGCAGTTCATAATCAGCCGCATACTTCGCCTCTCCGGTCACCTTTACCCTGCCGTCCACGCGGGGCACCCTCTTGCCGATCACCGAGTACTCTTCCATCGCCTACTCACCCCCCTTCATCGCTTTGGCCGCGGCACCAATAGATTCAACAATCTTGGTGTACCCGGTGCATCGACAAACATTGCCTGCTATCCCTTCCCGGATCTCCCTTTCACTCGGATCAGGGTTCCGATCTAAGAGCTCCTTTGCCGACATGATCATCCCCGGTGTGCAAAAGCCGCATTGCATCCCCGCATGCTCCACAAACGCCTCCTGAATTGGGTGAAGCTTGCTGTCCTCAGAAAGCCCTTCAATGGTAGTGATCTCCTGGCCATCAGCCTCCACCGCCAGCACCAGACAGCTGTTTACCGTCTTTCCTCCCATCATCACCGTGCATGCTCCGCACTCTCCTTGACCACACCCTTCCTTTGCCCCCGTCAGCTTCAAATCCTCCCGGATCACTTCCAGCAAGGTCTTCCAGGGTTGGACCATCAACTCGTAGGTTTTACCATTTACCACCACTTGTATCCCTTTCTCTTCCATCTCATCTTCTCCTCATTGCTTAAAACCCCTCAACAGGAGCCTTTTTACCCTCTAGTGTGAAAGGCATTGATGAATGGCCCTTTTTACCAAAACCTCTACCATCATCCGCCGATAGGCAGCAGAGGCCCGGTGATCATCAATGGGCTTTGATTCTTCCCTGGCCAGGGTAGCAGCTTTTTCAATCACCTCCTCGCTCACCTTCGCTCCAATCAGTACCCCTTCCGCTTTCTTTGCACGGATTGGGGTCGGCGCTACCGCCCCGAGCCCAATTTTTACATCCTTAAATACTCCATCCTCCTCAATCACCATTACCCCGACGCCGACCACCGCAAGATCCATCCTGCTCCTCGGGGAAAGCTTCAAATAGACCCCCTTCCCGCCTACAGGCATAGGAGGCACCTGAATCTCCTTTACGATCTCTCCGGAACCCACAACCGTCTCGTTTGGCCCCTTGAAAAAGTTCTCCATCTCGATCTTCCGTTCTCCCCCTCTGCCCATACAGATCACCTCAGCCCCAAGGCAAAGAAGGGCCGGCGCCGAGTCAGTAGACGGCACCGCATTGCAGATGTTTCCCACAATCGTTCCGCGGTTCTGTATCTGCCTTGAGGCAATCGCATTGGCTGCCTGGAAAAGCATGGGAAAGCCCTCCTTCACAAACAGAGCCTCCGTCACCCTGGAGATAGTAGCCAGAGCGCCAATCCTTAAACCCACCCCTTGCTTGTACTCTAAATATTCCAGCTCGGAGATCCCTTTCAGGTCCATCAGTACCTCAGGCACTGTGATCAGACGCTGTTTCAGCTTCGGGATTATGTCCGTGCCGCCTGCAAAGACTTTTACTTTCCCTTCATCAGAGTTCCCCAAAAGGAGCAATGCCTCCTCAACTCCTTTGGGTTTCACATAGTCAAACTTAGGCAGCCGCCTGTAAAATGTCGTCATCCCCATCCTCCCCTTTCCCACGATTCAGAGATATCCCTCTGTCTCCATACCAGCCTTTTGATTCGTGAACGTTATCTTTTTCTTCCAAACAGGCCGTAACATGTGCATATTTTCATCTATCTCGACTGGCGAGTATACAATCATACCTTTTAGACCATCTCAAGATTTTTTTATTGTTTTTGCCATATCAGCATTACAAGTGGGCCGTTTCCGAAAAGGTGCATAACGATCTTGCCGTCATTGGTCAATGAACGCTGATTGAATCTGAACGTATCCTCACCCAGATTAGGTAATGGGGCTCGCCGCCTTATTCAAGTGGCCACAAGATGTAGGGTTTTTGGATAGGGAAGACTACCCAACAACCCTCCTGGAATTTTATCAATGGTTTGCCTCTGAAGAGGCGTGCCGTCATTATACATGCAATCTACGACAGCCCGATGGTTTTTGATGCCGCTTGTCTGAGACACGCCAAACTCCCGCGAAAATCTTTCGTGGATACCTTGGTGCGCATGGTTGCGTGCTTCTACAGGACACAATTTCGGTGAAACTTGAGACTATCTATAGGAGTGCCCGAAATAAAGCGGGAGGGCCTGGATCAGATAGCTCTGCCCTGCCCTCATTGATCAGGATCTCCAGGTGTACGAAAATTTCAGATATCGCCAAAAAGACGTCGTTCGTAGAAACAAAGGGGAATACATCATCAATAAGATTATAAAGAGACCTTGATTGCTTCTTAAGGGCTTTCCACACAAGATCCCTATTTCTCTATTTCTCGGGTTAAGCTTCCTCAATGATTCGGCTTCGGGTACTGACAATTTTTGTTTTGGAAGAAAAGACACCCTCCAATTCATTCTAAAGCTTGGGAAGATGAAACGTCACGGTAGAGAGAAAGATGAAAATCAGGATCATATTGCTTTATCTCTTCAGTGCGTTCATGAAAAAGCTCAACCGATACAGTATAAGAGATGGCTCCAGAGATCCTGATGCTCACATGGAGAAGTGTCTCTCCCCTGCCTGGTGCAGGATCTACCAGGATGATTTCTGGGTTATCGGCACGCTCTGAATCTCATGATCTTATGGATGCGGCGTTATCGCAACGATAGTGATTTGCTGAGGCTCAGGCCCGTAGCACCAGAATATTCTGTATGCTGCAGGTGTCGACTGTTCGGCATAGGCATCAAAGACCTTTTCTCCATAAGACCCCTTCAGACTCGTGAATTCATGGGTCATCAGACTTGGATGCCTCGGGTTTTCAGGCAAGAGCTTTATGGCTTTAGAGACAGCTTTGTATCTCTTCGAAAGACCCTTGCCCATCTTGAGCTCAGCGAGTTTCTCTCCTGCTTGGTCAGTGATTAGGATCTCAAACAATGCACATCCTAAAGCTCATCAAGATCGAGCTTTGAGACTCGGCCTTCAGCAACGTCCTTCAACCCTTTTTTAACACCCTCCAAGGCCTCTTTGTTTTCGAACAGCCATAACTCAGATGCAGGGATTTCGACGACAGGCTTTCTATGATTTCGGTGTTGATTTTCGATTTCAGGGTCATCCACCAGTTGGTTTTAAAGGCCTATCTTGTTACTTTTCTCCAAACAGACCGCAAAAGCCTTGATAGACAGCTGCCTCAGCGATGCTATCGATCCCCTCCTGCCGGCTGTAATCGAACCAGAAGGTGATCCACGTTATCATTCCCAACAAAAAGAGACCCGCTCGCGAAGGCTCAACGACCGAAGATAATTTCCCGGATGATTGTAGTTCCTGAATGGTGTCGCGCAGGAGAATATAGTGCCGTTTCCACGGTTTTCGAATCTCATCAAAGTATTGATCTCTGATGCTCATGGTTTCATGAATGAGGATTTTTAACTCTGGATTCAGGCAGATCATCCTCGTAAACTCCCTAATCATAAAAGCTAATCGCTCTTCCGCATCTTTAATTGCAGCAGCTTTTTCAATATATGGCCTTAGGACCTTGTCTATGGATCTCATGTGACAAGAGAAGAAAAGATCTCGCTTGTTTTTGCAATGGTAATAGAGGGTGGGCTTGCTTATGCCTGCGGCAGAACACACATCGGCTGTCGAGGTAGCGCTATATCCCTTTTCAAGGAAAAGCTTCATGGCGACATCGAGAATGTCGTCTTTTTGGATTCCTTTTTTCTTCATATAGCCAGAAGATTTGATCTAATTAAGCCAGATACTGGCCTTGGTTTATCACTTACAAAGCAGCTCATCTGCGAATATATTTTTAGCTCAGATGTACCTCCCTGCTCCTGACCAGTATTTTTCTCTCATCTCCCTCTTCAGTATCTTACCAGCGGCGCTCTTAGGCAGCGCATCAGCAAACTCGACAGATTTAGGGGCTTTAAAGCGGGCAAGTCTCTTTTTGCAAAAGTCAATAAGTTCCTGTTCGGTGAGCTTCGCTCCTTTTTTCAAAACCACAACTGCATGAACCCTCTCCACCCAGTAAGGATCTGGTATGCCGAAAACCGCTGCTTCCTGAACCGATGGGTGCGGATAAATGACCTCCTCGATCTCACGAGGAAAAATATTTTTCCCTCCAGAAACGATCATATCCTTTTTCCTGTCTACGATGTAGATATACCCCTTTTCGTCGTAGCGACCCAGATCGCCGGTATGCACCCACCCGTCGACAATGGTTTCACGGGTCTCGTCGGGTTTTCGCCACAACTCCTGCATGGTCCCCTTACTCTTGACGATTAACTCCCCCACTTCTCCAGGTTCAACATCCTTTTCATCCGTATCAACAATCCTGACATGCACGCCGATGTGAGGAAACCCGGCTGATCCCAGCGTCTTTTGTTCCTCCGGAGGTCTATCGAGGATATTGTGCTGTCTCTTTGAGAGCATAGTCACATTGGGACCGTCTTCTGTTGCACCGTAGAATTGGATGAAGATGGGTCCCCATTTCTCCATCCCTCGCTTTAATACTTCTACCGGCATGGGTGACGCTGCGTAGAACATACGCGTTAAGCTCGTTAGATCATAGTGATCCACATCGGGTAAAGCGAGGAATGCGGCCAGATGGGTTGCAACAATGTGAATGTCCGAAGCCTTTTCATCCTGGATGGTCTGAAGAGTTGCCTGTGGATCAAAAGAGATCTGAGGCATGATTACATTGGTTGCGCCGACAAAGAAGTACCCCCAAAGGTTCTTTGTGCCGCCCACATGGAACAAGGGCATGATTTGGATCTGTATGTTTCCAAATTCCAGGCTAAGTGCAATGGCAAGCCTCCTTGTATCATCCATGCCCCGGCTGTGCGTATATAATGCCCCGCGGGGAACGCCGGTTGTTCCACTGGTGTAAAATATAAAAAGAGGGTCGTTTTCCTCCACCGAAACATGAGGCTCATCGTTCGAATAGGAAGCCAAAAGCTCATCATAAGGAATCATATCAGGAAAAGATCCTTTAAAAGAGATGAAATTTTTGACCTTTGGGAGACGCGGACGCAGCTCACTGAGGGTTTGGACCAGCTCGGGGCCAACAAATACGGTGCCGGCTTCCGAATAGTTAATGATATAGTCCAGCTCCGCGCTTTGTAAACGGGCATTGGAAGGAGAGGCAATGTATCCCCCTTTCATGGCCGCACCGTACACATCAGTATACTCCAGACAATTCCAGGAGAGAACCCCGAGCACCTCCCCTTTTCTCACGCCCAATGACTGAAGGGCATGAATCAAGCTGTTTACCCGCCCGTTGAATTGAGAAAAGGTTACAGACTCCGCGCCGCATGTAAACGCTATATCTTCAGGGTAAAGCAAGGCATTTCTATAAACGATATCCGCATAGGTGCCGACGTTATAGCGGGCTAATTCCTTGAGTATGAATTTCTTTGTCATCGCAGTTCCGTTCTCACTATGTGTTAGTGTACTTTGGTTTCCGTTTTTCACGAAAAGCCGAAAGACCCTCTTCGAAATCTCTTGTTGACATAATGTAGGTTTGAAGATCATCCTCAAGCCGCAATCCTTCTTCAAGGCTCATACTCATTCCCCTCATCATGCATTCTTTTGCAGTTCTCACGGCGAGAGGGGCCGTTTCGCAGATGGTTTCAGCAATCTTTTTAGCCTCAGGCAGGAGCATTTCCAGAGGGACAACTTTATTGACTAAGCCGATGCGGTATGCTTTCTGGGCATCAATGGTTTTCCCAGTGAAAAGCATTTCGGCTGCGAGGTTTATAGGTATTTTCCTGGGAAGGCGCTGGGTTCCACCCCCTCCCGGACAAACCCCGACCTTAACTTCAGGTAAGCCGAATTTCGCATTTTCAGGGCAAAAGGTTCTAGCCTACGCTAACCTGACCTTTGGCCGATATCTGTTATCAGCTTTGATTTAACTCTGTAAGAATAGCGTCAGCGTCCTCGGTGCTGAACCCGCCTGCATGCAACCCTGCCCTGGCAACGGAAGTGTCTCCATAAGCGGTTGCTCCACTACAACCTATGCCACCCAACAGCTGCTTGCCCTTTACCAATGGGAACCCCCCTGGAAACACTGTCCACCGCTCATGGATAAATAACGGGGGGATGGTGCCGGATTGAACGATATCACGCCAAATTTGGGTAGGTATCTTCCCGTAAGCAGCAGTAAACGCCTTGTCCATAGCGATGTTGATGCTGGCCAACATCGCATCATCCATACGGCCGAAGGCGATCAGGTTACCCCCTGCATCCGCGACGGCAATCACCATGGTTAGTCCTTGTTTTTTGGCCTCTTCCATGGCAGCCTCAATCATCTTTTTTGCCGTGTCAAACGTTAGCCCACTGCTATAAGATAGCCCTCCCTCTTTCCATGCCGGTGGAACCGCATCTTTGGGATTAGCCATGACGATACCTCCTATCTAAATGAATAATGCAGGTATAGAGACCTTTTGTCTCAAGTAGAAAATCGACGCTGACATTATACTTCCGTGTTACGTATGTTCTTCAAAGTAGGTTTAAATCGCTCTGCTTGGCAATCAATAAACAGGTCTCTTAAATTGCCTCCGGATCCAAAAAGCTGTCAACTCCATAAACCAAATTCAAATCTTTAGTCGTTCAATGCCACCTGCTTGACAAAGATGCTGGCAATCCTCTTTCCGCTTGCGCCGATAGAGGCTCGAGCATCGATCTAACGTTTGTTCCACGGCGGCATGGGATAAGCGAGCGGTGCGGATGCCTGGTCTTTAGGCCAGACCAGCTCGTCCTTGCCGTTCTGCCACTGCGTCATCGTCTGGAGGTACTTGCCGTCGCCCCTGCCGTTCGGCTTGAAACTCATTGGCCCCATGATGGTCGTCATGTTTGTCGTGGCAATAGCATCTCTCACCTTGTCACGGTCTAAAGTGCCAGCCCTCTCTATTGCGTTAGCCAGCACCTGAACACACACATACGCGGAGCCGGCTGGAGGCTCAGGCTCGTTTCCATAGGCAGCCTTGTAGTCTTCGTTGAATTTCTGCACGCCCGGCAGCTTCAGGTGATAGTCCCAGCCGCCTGAATGGCAGATGTAATCGCCGTCCTTGCCGAGGTTCTTCGACCAGCTGATCACGTCGGCCGCCCGCATGATAAAGGCGAACTTAGGAGACCAGTCGAGCTCCTTCATCTGCTTCACAATGGCAATCCCTTGCGGGGGCGTCGGGTTCGTGTAGAAGGCGTTTGCGCCGGCCGATTTTGCCCTAACAATGAGGGAGGAGAAATCGTTTGCCGCCATGGAGTACTTCTCGTACGTGACAATATTGAAGCCTCTCTTGGGCGCCATCTCCCTCAGATACTTGCCTGTAGCCACACCCCATTCCTCCTGAATCTCGAAGAAGGCTATCTTAGTAGCCCTCTGCTCTTTCGGGACGGAGTCAAGCACGTCGAAAAAGGTAATTACCTGGTCCTGCTCTGCCATGAAGGGGCTAAAGCTATACTTGTAACCTTTCTGGAATTCAGCCGTGCTGCCGATTGTGGTAACGACGATAGGTACTTTATATTTCTCGGAAATGGCCAGTTGTGGTATTATCAACGCATTGGCAAAGCCACCGAGGAAAAAATTGACTTTGTCGACAAAATAGAGCTTGTCCATCCGGCTTGCCGTTTTGGTCGGGTTACTCTCGTCGTCGATGAAGACTAGCTCAAGCAAAAGCTTACTCCCGAACTCCTTTACCATAACGCCGCCCGAGGCGTTCATGTGCTTCAACCCTATCTCATATCCCTGTTTCACCCACTTGCCGCCAGCTGCCATTGCACCAGTCATCGGCACAACCGACCCCAATTTAATAGTTTCAGCGGCAGCAGTTGCTGTTTCAAATCTGCCGTCCATCGTCCTCTCGAGCAAAAGGCTCAGCAAGACCAACAGGAATATGCCGTAAATCAGACGCTTACCTACTCTTTTTTTCATAATGTCCTCCTTTTTTTTCGCACCCCGTGTCTCGCACGTAATGCTGGTTTATGGATAATCGACGGATCGGCTACCCCTTTGGCGCCCACGGTCAACCGTCTTGCCTGATTAGCATTTTAGGCTTCATGCCTTGAATTCTATTGTTCCGACATTATAGCAGACACATTGTCATTACAAGCTTTATCATCTGGGGTTACGGAAGTCCTTTCCTTTGTCAATGACCTACAAAAAAGCTTTGCCGCAGATCCAGACTTATCGATGTGTTCCCTCGATTTCTCCTCGTATCCTCTCTCACCTCCCTATTCCAACCGCACGTTGCTTCAGTGTGAAAGCCATCATACGGATTTTCGTATTGATAGACATAAGCCCTCCGGGGAGAAAAAGCACGACCAGGATAAAGGTCACAGCGAAAACGACGATGTGCACCTCACCCAAGCTTAGAGCAAATAGCTCACTCAAACCCAAGAAACAGATTGCGCCGACCACAGGCCCCAATATTGTCCCGAGCCCGCCGATAAACGAAGTAAGTGTTGGCAAAAACGCCCATGAGAGCTCGAAGGGCGCGTAGTAGTAAAAACTTACCTGATGGTAGGCGAAGATACCGCCGCCGAAGCCTACCAGGAGCGAGCTCACCATAAGGGAGAGTACCTTGTATCTCATGGTCTTTACCCCCATCGCCTCTGCAGCGGCCTCGTCATCGCGGATCGCGACAAGGGCCAGGCCCGTTCTCGACCGGACTATCCTATAGACGGTCCCGACAGTAAGCACGGCCACTAGTAGCGCCAGGTAATAGCGGGTCACGGTATTGTAGGTGACCAGGTACTCGCTGGAGAGGGAGCCGGGCAGGGGAAAGAGGTTCCCGATTGTAATCTGGGCAATCATGGCGAGTGCAAGAGTGCCGATCGGGAAGTAGGCCGAGCGCATGCGCAGGCAGGGCATACCGATGATCGCAGCCAGGCCCACTGCGCTTGCACCCCCTGCCAGGAGGGCCAGTGGAATCGGCATATGGTTCACCCAAAGAAGCCGCGTAATAAGGGCTCCTATCCCAAAAAACGCCGAATGACCGAGGCTGACCTGTCCCGTAAAGCCGCCGAGTAAGTTCCAGCTTTCAGCGACGATGACGTAGATGAAAAGCATGATCAAAAGGTTAAGGACATACTCGAATGTAACAACCGTTGGAACCAAGGCGATGAAGGCGATGACGAGACCAAAGCCGGCTAATCCTCTCTTGCCCATTATAACTCCTGCCCCTTGAAGAGCCCCTTCGGAAAGAGGACCATGATGATGACGAAGACGACGAGGCCGGTCACCTCGCGGTAAGGGGCACCGAAGACGTACACACTGATCGCCTCGATGATGCCAAGGAACAGGCCAGCCGGGAAAACGCCGTAGATGTTGCCGAGGCCAGAGAGCATGACCACCACGATCCCCTTGTTGAACCACTGGATGCCAACCGTCGGAGAGAAGGACTTGAAACCGATGAACACGGCAGGGATACTTGCCAGCATAACGCTTATTCCGAACGAGACGAGAAATGTTCTGTTGACATTGATACCCATCAGGCTGGCCGCCTCGAAATCCTGGCTGACCGCCACGATAGATTTGCCGAAGTATGTCCGCGACAGGAAGAAGTGAAGCGAGAATATCAGCACCACTGCACAGGCAGCACTCGCGAGGCTGATGAGCGGAAAACGAAGACCGGCAAACCCGATGGTGAGGCCCGAGTAGGCTGGGGTGATGCTGCGTTCGTCCCCCGTCCACGCCATTGTGGCTAGGCTGTCGATGAGGAGCATAAGACCGAAACTGATAAGCAGCGAGTTCTTGATCTTCCCCGGATCCGGATAGACGAGCAGCCTCGAAAAGGATACCTTGAATACTGCAATACCAGCAAGGAAAAGACCTGCCGCAACAAGTGGGATCGAGACAAAGGGGTCAAGTCCGGCCTTGAAGAGAAAGAAGCTGGCGTAAGAGCCGAGGATGATGAACGACCCCTGGGCGAGGTTCAGGTAGCGCATGATTCCGAATACCAGAGCTATTCCGAGGGCGATGATGCCGTAAAGAGCACCGTTAAACAGACCATATACGAGTGTCTGACCCATATGCTATCCTTCGACCTTTCAGATGCCTAGGTAGGCCGACCTCACGTGGTCGCTCCCCATGAGCTCGGATGACCTCCCATGGCTTATAATACGGCCGCTCTCCATGACGTACGCCCTGTCCGCTATCCTTAATGTCATGGGCACATTCTGTTCAACGAGGAAAATCGAGATGCCCGCCTGGTTTATCTGACGTATGACCCTGAAAATATTTTTCACGACAAGGGGGGAGAGACCAAGCGACATTTCGTCGAGGAGGAGCATTCTATTCCCAGCCATGAGAGCCCTCCCCACTGCAAGCATCTGCTGTTCTCCACCGCTCATCAGGCCCGCTTGCTGGTTCGATCTTTCTTCCAGGACGGGAAAGATGTCGAAGACCATGCTGAGGCTTTCGTCCTTCTTCTTCCGTGCTTTCTTAAGATAGGCACCGATCTCGAGGTTCTGGAGAACGGTCATTTTTGGGAAGATACGCCGCCCTTCCGGCACCATAGAGATACCGAGTGATACGATCGTGTGGGGTGGCTTGTCGTGGATGGGGATTCCCCTGAAGCTGATCCTCCCACCCGCCGGCTCCACGAGCCTAGTGATCGCCCTGATGAGCGTGCTCTTACCTGCCCCGTTTGAGCCGATCAGCGCAACGATCTCCCCCTCATTGACTTCGATGGATACGTTCCATAAGACCTGCAGGTCTCCGTACCGGACATCCAGGTGTTCAACCTTCAGCATTTTCGTCCACTCCCAGATAAGCCTCGATTACTTTGCGGTCACTGAGGATCTGTTGGGGCTTACCCTCGGCTATCTTCCGGCCCTCGCACAGCACGACCAGACGTTCCGATACGCCTAGGATGGCCCTCATCATGTGCTCGATGATGATGATCGAGACCCCGGTGCCTCTGATCTTCTTCACAAGACCGGTCGCCACCTCTATTTCCGTAGGGTTTAACCCGGCCATAATCTCGTCGAGAAGCAGGAGCTTCGGCCGCGTTGCAAGCGCTTTGCCCAACTCAAGCCGCTTCCTGTCGATCAGGCCGAGGCGGCCGGCAGGCGTTAAGCGTTTGGCGCCGAGGCCGATGAAATGAAGGATCTCTTGCGCCTCTGCGCCCGCCTGCTCAAGGCTCGCGGCCGGCTTCCTGCCGTAAGCCCTTCCCAACCTGACATTGTCGAGGACGGTGAGGGCAGGGAAGGGGCGGGTGATCTGGAAGGTCCGGGCGATACCCATCTGACACACAGCGGCAGGGCCCTTACCCGTAATCTCTTTATCGTCGAACCTGATCTTGCCGTCATCCGGTCTAAATACCCCGACGATGAGGTTGAACATCGTGGTCTTGCCGGAGCCGTTCGGCCCTATCAATCCGAGGATCTCCCCCTCTTCTAGAAGCAGGTCGACACCGTCGATCGCATTTATCCCGCCGAACGACTTGCGCACGTTGTCCACTTCCAGCAGCCATGCCATTCGTACCCCTCAGGGCAGTTTTCAACTTCTAGTTTTGGCGTATGACCAATTCAAAACTTATAACTCAATGCCGACAAACTCAGTTCTTAAATATTCTTCTTGCTCTTGGCGATCTTCTCGCCCGTCTCATAGTGCTTGCCCTTGAGCGCGAGCTCCGCCTCTTCTTCGTCCTCCCGCGTCCAGTAGCCAAGGTTGTAACCATACCACGGCACCTTCAACTGAATAGACGGAAGCCCCTCCTCTTTCCAAATCTTGAGGGCGTTATCCATGAACTCCTTTTTCGGCAGGGAAGTGGGCGGGTAAGCCCACTTGCGTGTTGCATCAATGAGGATCGATGAGGTCGGCGGGTAGCCTGAGTGACGGTCATGCTCTTCAGGCGGCAGTGCTGAAGGGTCAAGATGGGCCGCCTTCCCTTGCGTGATCCTGATGTCCTTGTCAGGCTGCATCCGCCAGCAGAGGGCCCAAATAAAGGAATCGGGATCATGCGGATCCACATCCTCGTCGACTGCAATCACCCATTTGAGATACCCAGGGTCAAGTGCGACCGCACCATTCAATGCCTTCCAAGGCACCGTATGATCGGTCCGTTTCAGGCTGATCACGCAGAACTGCTCGGTCCCGCTTTCGCCGTGGAGGGCCACATCGACAAGGCTCGCAATACCCAAGTCGTGCTTAAGAAGTTTGTAATAGGCGGCCTCGGTTCCAACGCCCTTTATAACGCTACTCTCGCTTGGCGGGAACTGGCTGATAAACGTATTCCAAATCGGGTTTTTCTTGTGGGTGATACAGGTAATGTTCATGAAAAGATTTTCTGTCTTGAATCCCATGTACCCCGTGTACTCGCCAAAGGGGCCCTCCCTCTCCAGGGCGTCCGTGGGGATCTGCCCTTCGATGATCACTTCTGCCGTGGCAGGAACCAGGAGATCATTGGTCTTGCAGCGAACCAGCTGAACAGGCGAATTGGCAATGCCACCTGCCACCTCGTACTCTTCGGTCCCATAAGGGAACTTGGTAACGGCGACCATACCCAGGTTGGGCGTGGCACCCACAAAAATTGCAACCGGCATTGGCATACCGCGGGTCTTGTATTTTTCCCAGTGCTGCCGCATGTGCTGAGGTATCCGACAATCGACGCCTGTCTTCAGTTTGCCCTTAACCATGCCGCGATAGTTTCCGACATTGATGTGCTCATCATCAGGGTCTCTCGTGACCCAGTTCGCTGCACTGAAATAAGGGGCATTGTCAAAGCCGGGAGTGGAGAGGGGTATCGGGAACTCTTCGAGCCCGTCATGCTCAAGAAGCGTGTCTCCGAGATGTACTTCCTCCTGGCACGGGCCGATGTCTACGACCACCGGCTTGATCGGCCGCAGCTGGGCCTCAGTCCAGCGCACCATAATCTCGTTCGGTGCGCAGGTGAGGCCAAGGGCATAGATTTCCCTCGACGCCGCATGTGCCCCGACGAGCACGCTGCCTTTATACGTGCGGCCCTTCACGTCTGTCACGTTCTCGAAGAGAAAGGCCTTGCGCTCCTTCTCCGGCAGGCCGCGAAACTCAAGCCTGACCAGCGGCGCCAGCTCAGTGTCCTTGTTTATCTTCCGGTTGATCGTGATAAGCTTGCCTTGATCCTTCAGGACCGATATGTATTCCCTCAGATCAGCGTAATATGGCATATCTGCCTCCTCCTCCAAGATGATTGATTCCTTTTGGCTTTACCGATCAATTTTGCCAATTCTTCATTCCGAGTATGGATGTCGGGTGTCCATAATCCCTTCTTCCTGCAATACTCAAGCGCTGCCGGGTGCACCGGCGCAGGGACGAGGGTATCGACCGAGGTCTTAGGATCCCACGTTTTCATGAGGGGGTGTGCTGACTTATACTCATCGAAATGATCTTTCAGGGCCTTAAATACAGCATGGACAATGTCACCTGCAAAAATCAGCAATCCACTCGCAGCCACTAAATAGGATAGGCTTGTTACAGTAGCTATGAGGAATAACCACTCTTTCCATTGCCCCAAGTCCATTAAGCACTCTCCAACTCGTTGTGTAGCCTGAAGCCCCGGTTGGGGAAAAGAATAGGTCCGATATGGATAGAATCAGCGCCAGCCTCAATCTACGGCAAGTCCCTCGCCCAATCCCGCTTTGATGCCTTCTTCAAATCCGACCACCAGGTTCTTTTCCCTGAAAAATCTCAGGGCACCGGGATGGAAATCCTCTTTCACGAGGGTCCACCCCAGCCGCTCCCGATCGACCGCTTTCGAGCCAGGATTTGTCTTCCGGATCTCTTCGATGTGATATAATAGTTATAGTATATGTTCTTACTTTGCAAAGCCTCTCAGGATTCACATACACTCCTTGTTTTTCGCATATACATCAGCCCTCAAAAACCTTCAGGCCGCTCCTGAAGACACGGTGCCCTCAAGTCCGGAGCTTCTGAATGCAGGTTCTCGACGTGACTTCCTTACAACTTCAAAAGTTTTTTTGCATTACCTGCATAAATCTTGTCCTTTTCTGCCTCAGGGATAGCCATGTGATCCACGGATCTTATGGTCTTCCGAACGCTCATTGCCCCGAACTCCGCATCAAAGGGCATATCCGTACCGAACAGCAGATGATCCACGCCAAAGAAGGAGTATCCGCACATCAGTCCCGCAGTGCTTCCACTCAGTGCGGTATCTGCATAAAACATCTTAAAATACTCAAGCGGGCTCCTTGTCAGACCCTCCCCATGTGTTTCTTTGTGGATTGTTTCCGAGGCACTGTAGCCTCCCACAATCCTTTGATCAAAGAAGGGCACCATGGCGCCGCAATGATGGGTGATGATTTTGATGCCCGGATACCGCTCCAGTATGCCCCCAAACACCAAATGGGTCATTGCCGCAGTGGTCTCATAGGGCCAACCAAAGACCTGATAGACATAATATTTGGATTCCTTCAAACCCATGTAATCAGGTTGGGTGATCGGCCTTTTGGGGTGAATCCAAATAGGAAGATCATACCCGGACATCTTCTCAAAAAATGGCGCGAATTCGGGCAAATCCAGGGGCAGGTTTTTTGTGGGCGTGAATAATTGCAGGCCCTTAAGCCCCAGGTCGTGAATTGCCCGATCCAACTCTTTGAGGGCAGCATCCACATCAGTCATAGGTAATGATGCGACCCCTGCAGCAAATCGATCAGGGTGTCTGTTTACCAGTCCCCCAATCTCATCGTTAGCCCGCCTTGCAAATTCCACAGATGCCTTTGGATCCTCCAGGATCAAGGCTCCGGTGAGAGAGAGTGTCAAGACCTGTCTTATCTCTTCATGCTCATCCATGATCCTGAATCTGTGATCCATATCATAGAGAGTCGGGATTCGTCCAACACGGCTTTCAAGGTTCGAGTCTATTTTTCCCAAGGCAATTTTGTACTTTTCTGGGACAATATGTGTATAGATGTCAACTTTCATCCATTAGGCCTCCTTTATACTATTCTTGTTTCGCAATAAAATTCGAATAAAATTTCTCGACGGACAAAAGGAGATAAATTTCTCTTTTCTTTCCAATGCTTTTATCGTGCCACCTCTGGTGATAGCGAAGCTTTATCGATGTCGTTTGCACGTTGAGCTTCTTTTACATGGATCAAGCAACATTTGTGGATAAAGGCGTTCTCTGGTCTAAGTAAGAACGCAATAAAGTCCAAAATCTGGATCGTGGTCTCAGTCTACGTACTGGTGCCATCGTAAAAAAAGAGCTATGATTGGACGATGTGAGTCTTTACGCAATTTTACAGATTTTGAGTGTAACCATTTTTAAAAAAATACTACTATATCGATTATTACTGCTGCTAAATAGGCAAACATTAACTACATATTGAATAAACAACTGAGATTATCTGATTATTAATTGGCCCCCCGTTTCTGAATTCATGTCTCAAAAGCTATAGCTCTATCTTTCTGCCTTTTGCCTTACAAGGCCGTAACCCAAAAGTTCTCCTGAATCCTATGGCCCTAAGCTTACTCGAATCCATATTCCTTCCATCTCGACAGGACCAACTCTTTTGACTCCTTTGGCCAAGCATGCTCAAAATCGACAACAGTTGGCACTGTCTCCTTCCATTCAAAGGGAAACGTCGCATCGTAACAGACAGCCGCTCCGGTGAGATCTTTCCTCTCCTGGGGCGAAATAAAAGGATAAAGAGGGTGACTGGGGGCTCGTTTCTTGATGTGAATGTCCTTTCCTGGATGAACCCTTGTGGTCAGGGCCCAGAGGACTTCATCCGAATTGGTCACATCCACGTCCTCACCCACCACGATAATCGCCGGCCTGTATATGCCCACCTTGGTTCCCCATATGGCGGATGAAAGGGTGTGGACGTAACCCGGATATACCTCTGATGCAGAGATAATCACTGCCATCATAGAATTTGTCAAGTATACCGACTTAAAGGGAAGCCCCAACTTTCTCAACTCCACCATGAGCGCCGCACTGCCGCATAATGCATAAACGAAAGTGGTATCATCAAAGGGTTTCCCTGGAGATGAAACGGTAAAAATGGGTTTATTCCGATGCGTAATGCAGTTGACCCGAAAAACCGGCCGTAGTGCCTTGTCACTTGAGGCATATCCTGGATATTCTCCGAAAGGACCTTCCGGTTCCCTTTCAAAAGGTCTCACTTCCCCTTCCAGGACGATCTCGGCCGTGGCAGGCACCTGCAGATCATTGGTTTCACATTTTATCAATTCTACTGGCGCCCCCCTCAGGCCGCCGGCCAGCTCGACCTCATTTACATAGGGTGTGGCAGGGGATATTGCCGCCAGGCTAACGACGGGATCTGTCCCCATGGCTATTGACATGGGCATAGCCTTCCCTTTAGCCTCATATTTCTGATAATAGAGGCCCGGTCCATGCTGCCCCGGATTGGCCAGCCATGATATGGATTGCCTGTCAAGAAGCATGTGTCGATACATCCCCCAGTTCACCCATTCAGAATCCGGGTCTTTGTTAATATCCGTATGCCATGTCCCAAAATATCGTGCCCCATCCAGTCCCCGCAAAAAGGGTACCGGAAACTTGAGCAGATCAACATCATCCCCCTTGATGATGTTCTCTTTACATGGGCCCCTGTCTACGAGAACGGGTTTGATGGGTTCGGTAAATCTTCGGGCCATTGCTTCAATGATCTCCGGACCCGGCGTATCCCCGGAAAGTCCGAGCACAAGAGCGGCCCTTTTAAACACGTTGGGTTTTGAAGCGCCTACGAGGTTGGCAAAAACCCTGAAATCAGAGGAGTAATCTTTGACATTTTCAAACAGGAGGGCAGGTTCCCTCAGATCATTGGCCCTCCTCATAATAGCGCCAAGCTCCAGATTCCAATCCACCTCTGCCTTGATCCTTTTGAGCTCTCCATCCGTTTCAAGTGTATCCATATACTCTCTCAAATCGGCGTAAGCCATACTTTCCTCCTTTCCTATTTCAAAGCCATCCATTTCCTGGTAAATTTAAGTGTGTTAAAAACCTCTGCCTATCAATGTTTTACAGGTGGACCCTAACAGATTCATGGAAGGTCCATGTGCTTTAATACGCTGGCAATTTCCTTATTCTAAAAGTATTTTATATCGTCCCGATAACCCTTTCCCTTAATCTCGAGCGTTTATAGAATTGGTAAAGGCTCACAGCAAAGAATCCCCCAAGACCGATCAAAAATCCAGGGCTCCTGGTGCCGAAATATATAAAAAGGGATCCTATGCTGATGGTCATAAGCAACCTCTCCTGCCAGTTACAATTCGTAAGATAGTGCCCAACGAGGACTACCTCCACGCCTATCAGAAAGATCAGGATTATAACAATATCAATTGCCCCATCAAGCACGTTTTCCGCCTGGAAGAGCATGACGGGACAGTAAATCATCAGATAGGGCAATACAAATCCTGCAATGGCCAGCTTTATTGCTTCGACTCCTGTAATGAGAAATCTACCCTTGGCCAGTGCACATGCCGTAACCACAGCGGGTGCTACAGGGGGAGTGACCAAAGAGAATACCGCAAAGTAAAAAACAAAGAAGTGTGCGGTCATCATAGGCAATCCCATGCTAATCAGGAAGGGGGCAACAGTGAAGGCCACAAGTATATAGGCCGCTGTTGTGGGCATTCCCAGCCCAAGGATCATTGATGCCATCATGGTTAGGACAAGAGCCGCAATGAGGCTGTCTCCACTCATGGATTTTATTACGCCGGGCATTGTTATTCCGAGCCCTGACATGATAATGGCGGCCACTACCATGCCGATGGTGGCGGACATCACAGCAATTTTTGAGCCTACCATAGCCCCCTCAATGAGTGCGTTTACCCAAATTCTCAAATGCATGCGCGTCTTTTTCCTGAACAAGCTCAATCCAACCAGCACGATGATGGACCAGAAGATCGTATAGTTTGGGCTGTATCCTCGCACCAAAAGGAACATGAGAAGGATCAAAGGGATGAAAAACAGATAGGATACGCCCAGCATCTTTTTGTAATCAACCTTTGCTGAGGAAGGATTAATCCCGCTTTTCATTGCCCTTAGCTGAACAGATACCGCCATACAGAAATAAGTGAGGACCGCGGGGATCGTTGCAAACTTAACGACCTGAATGTAAGGCTGGTCCGTGAAATCTGCCATCACGAATGCCGCTGCACCCATAATGGGTGGCATGACTTGCCCCACTGTGGATGCAGCCGCCTCAGTGGCCCCTGCCTGCTCCGGTGTGTATCCAGCCTCTTTCATAGCGGGTATGGTAAAACTTCCCGTTAATACGACATTGGAGGATGCAGCCCCGGTGAACATGCCGAAGAGGGCGCTGGTCGTTATTGCCGAGAGAGCAGAACCCCCTCTGAACGTTTTGCCTGCGAGCCTGCCTACCTGTTCGAAAAAGGTAACGGTTCCCGTAGATTTCATCACGGCACCGAATATGATGAACAGAAAGATATAATCTGCCGAGATCCCTAGAATGAAACCGTAGATCCCTCGAAAATCTAGGGCGATCTTACTGATGACATGCTCGAAACCAAAGTAGGGAACGTGCAGTCCTCCTGGGATGTAATGGCCAAAAAAAATATAGGCGAGAAAGGCGAGGCTGAATACAGGCAAAATAATGCCAAAGGATTTTCTGGTGGCCTCCGTGATTACAACGATTAAGACAACGGCCAGAATGATATCAGGCATTGTGGGAATCCCTATGCGCATAAGCATATCATTATAGAAGATGAAGACATAGCCAGTAGCAGCTATAGAGAGTACGGTGAATATCAGGCCGATAATCTGCTGCAAGGGGGAAGGATTCTTTCTGACCAGAGACAAATAGACCAGGACCAGGCCAAAGGCCAGATGCAGGTTTTTGTGGAGATCGTAACTCAGAAAAAGGTATTGGGTGGACAAAAGGTGATAGAGGACCATAAGCAGAGCAACGACCAATATGCCTCCGTCTACTATTTTGGTAAGAAGCCTGGCAGAACCCACTGCTTTTTGATGCTTATTATTCATAATGCCTCACTGCTCTCTCCCTGCTTCCGTCGAGTCCCTTCTTGGCCATGTAAGAAGTATGACCGAAGTATCATTCCCCTACACAAGAATCAAGGGTTGTCTGAAAATGCCCGGGGAGCCCGTCCCTTGGCCCCATGAATCGGGCTGTCCCGCTCTATGAGCGGGACAGCCCGATTCAATATCAGTCTATTCCCTGAAAACCCATCTTCACGCCTACTTCGTTATAAAACTTTGCTGCTCCCTTGTGAAAACGCTCTTCAAGGGAGACATTGGCCAGCTTATCAGCCCTTATTACCTTCATGCTGGGATGGGTGGCTCTTATCGCATCAATGTTTTCATACAGCATCTTGGCCACCTCATACACGATCGCCTCGTCCATTGTCTCATCCACACACCATTCAACCCCCTGATAAAAGGTGGTCATGGGTTGCGGGAGATCCCTTCCGTCAAATTTTCCGGCAAGGGATACGGGTACTACCTCTACTTTTTTCTCCCTAGCCACCTCCAGAATGGTTTCTCTATCACCCCCATGAACCATGTAGACGTCCTTGGTCGTCAAGAGTTCGGTGAAAGCACCGATTGCCGAATAGGTCCCTTTGGCAGGCATGGTCACCATACAGACGACTGCATCCACCAGACCGTCGCCCAGGGCGGTGGCACTGGGCTTATATCCCATATACTGCGGTTTGATCTTGTCCCATAACCCATGTTTTTCAAGGATATATTGATTCACGTATCCTGCCGCCATTCCCTTACTTACAAGTACTACCTTTTTGCCAGCCAGGTCGGATATCGTTTTGATATTGGGATCAAGGGTAATAAATGGACAGAGCATATTATACTGTCCGAATATCGCCATTATATCCGACCCTAGCGCATCCTTATAGGTCGTTTTAAACGGAGGGAGGGCCTGACGGGCGAAATCTGCGGACAGATTGGTGGAATTGAAAACAGTGTTTTTTCTCAGTGAAGGGTCCTTCATCATAACCATCACATTGGTTGCCGAACCCATGCCCTCCACTGCCTCCATCTGGAGCCAGGGGTGCGTTTTATTGATGATTTCGGCCAACTTAAAACCCAGATAGTAGGCCCCTGTTCCCATGGGAGGAGTTACAATCCGCACTGTTTGCTTTTTTGCAGGGGATGCTTCAGATCTCGATTCACACACGATAAAAAACGCCACAAACGCAATAAGTAAGAATACAAATAATTTATTTTTCATCGTCTTTTCCTCCTTTTATATTAAAAATTTAAACAGATAAAATCGGCTTTGGTTCACCAACTAATTGGGTCCAAAAAGGTCGATCCTATGCTGCTTCCGACCTGCTTCTGAGTCAATGCCTCAATTTAAAGATTCATTACACTACAGACAGTGAATTGATTTACGTTAACCATCAAGCTTTCCAGATTACCTGTCAAGGCATTCTGATGAAGCCAATTCACCTCCTTTCTCAGATGCTGTTGATGTTGAAACTGCTCTTTCTGACGGGCCACAATGGCCTCTCTCAACCCCTTATGGCACTGTTCAGAGGTGACATAGTCGATGCCTGAATGGAGTCCGATAAAGTATGCAATTGCCTCCTCATGGTCCAAAAAGCGGCCCGGATACTGAGAAGCGGTTTTGACGGTACCAAACAGTGACTCCGCAAAGGGATTATCATCGGGGGTTCGTGGTCTTGAGAATAGCTGGGGCATATAGTGATCCTCAAACATCTGTTTGATCGATTTGGCCTTCATCTGACGTCCCCGATCATTGATAATCTCGGGGCCTTGATCCTCAAGAAGGTCAAGGATGTTCTCATCGATAAGAGCTTCTTCAACTGATAAGCGGACTGCTCGTCTCCTCTCATAATTATGCCGGATAGACTTTACATGGGATACCCCGCAGATCCACGGTTCCAATACCAGGATCATAGGGAGGCTCGCTTCTAGTGAGCACATTAATGTTGGACTTGTCCCAACCGAAGACACCAGATCGATCTTCAGGAAACCACCAGCCAAACGAAGTTACAATAACACGCGGATCGAGGGTATCGTCGAGGGCAAGTCTTTGTACAATTTTGCCCTTCTTTGTTTCGATATTGATCATCTCGCCTTCCTTGAGTCCCATTTTCCCTGCGGTGTCGGGGTGCATCTCGACGATCGGCTCCGGCTTCATATTGCGTAAGGAAGCTACATGCTTATAACCGGTCAGCATGTATACGTCCTCTTTTGCATTCGTCATGAGAAGGGGGTATTCATCGGTAAGCCCGGGGAGACTGCTCACCTCCTTCCAGTAGGGCATGGGGCTATAGCCGAATTCTGCGGCGTTCTTGGAGTAGATTTCAACCTTGCCTGTAGGGGTCCGATAGTCATGCGCATTGTACTCCCTTTTTGAATGGAGGACCCTCTTCCGCTTCATGTCTTCGTAAGTGAAGCCGCTCGGTTTGAGCCATTCGTCCAAGGCCTCTTCATCGTTCTCCCAGAAATACTTTTCCAAGCCGAGCCTTTTCGCAAGCTCATTCAGCCACCTCGTATCTGCCCAGGCCTCTCCCGGTGGGTCCACGAGCTTCGGGTAGGTCCTGATCTCTTCGTACCATCCGGGCCAATAACCCAGCTCTTCATGCTCCATGCCCCACGCCGCAGGCAGGAGTATGTCCGCGAGGGCTGCGGTCGGAGTCATGAAAAGCTCTGAGACCACAACAAATTCAAGTTTCATAAAGGCCTCATAGGTTCTCTTTGAATCTGGGTAACTCAAGATAGGATTCGTGAGGAGGAAAATCCCAGCCTGAATACGGTAAGGCTCTCCGTTCAGCACGGAGTTCACAAATGCATGGGGTGGCACAAAGGCTGATCTGAGAGCAAGCTTAAAATCGCCACCAACAGACTTCTCTCGATTTCTCGGAAATTTGCTCAAGAGGAAAAACTTGCCAGGTCGTAAAAAGGGAGCCGGAGTGAGAAACACGTCACCACCCGGTATATTCAGGTTTCCTGTAATCGCCCGCAAGATGGCAATGGCTTTGGCGCTGGGGAAAGCAATTGCCGAGGTGTCCAGCGCATTTCCCCATTGAATGGTGGCAGGCCTCGTGGTTGCGTAGATCCTGGCAAACTCCCTGATTGTCTTTTTTGGCACCCATGTTAATTCCTCCACATCCTGTAAGGAGAAAGTTTTCAGTTCTTCCTCAAGCAGATCTACTCCGGTGCACCAATCGCTGACGAATTCTGCATCGTAGAGCTTCTCTTCGAAGATGACCTTAAGCAATCCCATAGCGAGGGCACCGTCACTATTAGGCCTGAGCCTGATCCAGAGGTCCGCTATTGAGGCCATGTCGATTTTTCTTGGGTCGACCACGATCAGTCTGGCACCGTTGTCTACTGCTCTTTCCATGGTCTCACGACGTACGCCTCCGCTGGTGTGATTATTATTCACGGCCCAAAGTACCATAAGGCGCGTAGGGTATTCTTCGTCTGGAACACAGTTCCAACCATATGTGAGCGCTGATGCCATACCGGACGGGATCCCGCAGCACCAGCCGGGCGTCACCACGTTAGGCGTTCCAAAAACACTAGCAAGTCGCTGTGCAAAAGCAAACTCCAGCCCTTTCGGCTCTCCGAGCCCGAAAGCGACCGATTCAGCACCATATTTCTCTTTCAATAAAAGAAGTTTCTCAGCTGTAGTGTCAAGTGCTTCGTCCCATGAGATGCGCTCCCATTTACCCTCGCCGCGAAACCCTACCCTTTTTAGGGGATATTTGAGACGGTCAGGGTGGTTTAATACTTCCGGGATGGAAAATCGCCCCTTTTTGACAGGGCAGAGCTCATTGGGTAGACCGCTGTCCTTATCCGGGGTGATATCCACGACCTTCCCATCCTCCAGCGTCGCCTTTACGCTGCAATGGCCGGGACAGACATGGCAAAATGTGAAAAACTCCTGTTGCGCCTTGCTTCCGGGCGGGTCAAAGCTGACCCGCATGGAGCTCTGCTGGATCAGCGCCTCGTTGAAAGGATGGTATTCGACATCTTGAGCGAGACCTTCGGCAGTCAAGATGTCCTTCCCGTCTGCATCCAGGGCGAGGACAAGACAGGAGTTGACGGACTTCTTGTTCATGATCACAGCGCAACTGCCGCACTCTCCCACGCTGCAACCCTCTTTGGTCTTAACCAGTTTTAGGTTTTCCCTTAGCACCTCAATCAGGGTGTCCCAGGGTTCAACGTCGAAGACGTGAGCCTGCCCATTGACTCTCACATGTATCTTCTGCTTCATTTTAAATACCTCCTAGGCTCGCATCCTGCACTGCCTCCATGATGGCTCGCTTAGTCAATTCGAACACGGTCTTAGCTCTGTATTCGGCATGCCCGCGTATATCATCAATTGGACGGGATTCTTCCATGGCAGCTTGTGCGGCCTCTTCAGCTAGCACTGCGGTGATATTTGTATTCCTAAGAACTCTTTCGGCTTTCTTCGCTCTGAAGGCCGTTGGCGCCACTGATCCGAGCGCAATCCTTATGTCTTGGCACGCATCCTCATCGAGCTTCACGAAGACCGCAACAGAAACGATAGCGATATCGGTGCGCCGAAGAGCATGCTTTAGATAGGCACCCCCGCTTCGCGGTGGTAATGGCGGTATATACACTTCACGGATAATCTCACCTGGTTCCAGAACTGTTTTCCCAGGTCCAATGTAGAACTCCTCCAGTAAGACCCTCCTTGAACTCCCTGAACGCTCAAGCGCCACAGAAGCCCCCAGCGCTATCAATGCCAGGGGCGCATCGGAAGCCGGGGAGGCGTTGGCAATATTGCCCCCGATCGTTGCCAAGTTACGAATCTGGACTGAGCTCTCCACACCTGCGGCGGCAGCAAGCATCTTACAGTTGCTCTTCAGCACGATGGAGTCTTTCAGGGATTGAATGGTAGCCAGAGCCCCCACCCTTAACCCCTCGTCCTGATCGTAGGAAATGGCATGCAACCCGGAGACGTGCTTCAGATCAACGACAACCTTGGGAACAATCTTTCGATGCTTCATCTTCACAAGCAAATCTGTACCTCCTGCAAGCGGCATGGACTCCGTCCCGTGCTTAGCAAGCAGACTGCATGCCTCCTCGAGCGTCGCGGGTGCGTAATACAAAAAATGTGGTAGACGCATTTTCCCCTCCTATTTCCATCCCTCTTTTACAATGACCTGCGCTCTACTAACTGGCGCTTATCAACCTTGCCCTGCCTGGTTTTTATAAGTTCCCGTAGGCATTCTATGGTACGAGGCGCCTTGAAAGACGCCATGTTCTTCTTGCAATACCCCTTGAGTTCGTCTGACAACCCCTCCGAGGGCTTGAAGCCCTCATGAAGGACAATAAACGCCTTTCGTCTTGCCGATCAATCAGCAGGTCTCTTAAATCACCTAATCATGCCAAGCTCTTGAAACCATTTCTGCGCAACCATCGAAGGGAACTCATCTTGGAGTTCTTGCCCTCTTACAGCCCTGAACTGAATCCAATAGAGCGCGTGTGGAAATTAACAAGGAGATTATCCACTCACAACCGCTACTTTCCTGAACTTGCCGGCCTCTTAGAGGTCGTTTCGGCGCAACTGGCATTATGGGAAAAACCCAACGAAACTCTACGACGATTATGCTATATAAATTACGACGTTATGTATAGTTATAAAGATCGGCCAGCATTTTTTCCCATTTGCTGGGTACATCTATGGGCTTGGTCGTAGCCAGGCCCTGGTCCGCACACTGAGTCGCAATGAAGCACCGATTCCTCGAGGGGTCGCCTGCCACGATAATTAAGAATTCATCAGGACTCCACATGAGCGGGACTATCCTGTCAGGGTCTTCAGATACGCAAAAGGACCTCGGTAGCTTCCCCTGCTCCGCCAGCCTGCAGGCGGTCTCCTTCGGCCAAAATCTCTGCAGCAGACTGTCGAATTGCCTCGCCGGAATCCCCACATTTTCGAAAAGATATTGCTGAATGTCCCTCCTGGAATAGCCGCCCCCGGATAGAATCGATGCAACCAATGGGCTCAATACGAGCATATGTCGCCTCTCTGGGCCAAAGGCTTGAAGAACTGGGTCCTGGCTTAGGGCTCTTGAGGCTTCTTCAGCGATAATCCCTATTTGGTTTTCCGCTGAGCCAATGGTCATGAAGTTGTAGCTCACGCATAATACAGAATTTACCGTGACCGTACTTGTCCCCTGCTTGAAGCCCAGGCTCACACTCAAGGGCTCCCAGGGGCTCCTATGCTCAGCCTCTGCTAAAACCACAAAGAAATTCAGGCCGAATGTTGCCTTATCCGTAATCCCCGGCAAAAACCTTGCCCCGTTAACCATGAGGAGCCTTAGAAAGCGGCCAATGGTTGTATTAGCCCTCCTCCCCGGACGGGTGACTGCGCCTTCGGATTGAAACTTTAATTGATGGATGATCGGCCCGTTTACAATAATCATGGGGGCCCAACCGGATGTACTCCCGGATTGTCCTATTGAATAACGAGGATCGGCAACAGCCTCTGTTATGGCCATGAGGACCGGCATATATTCAGGCCGACACCCAGCCATGACGCCATTGACGGCGACGGTCCAGGTAGTTGCTTCACGCCTTCCTGGGGGCAATATTCCCAGAATCTCATCAGGAGAGCGTTCGGTGTACTTTAGGAATTCCTGAACCTTTTCCGGTGTGGGGGGCACCACGGGGAGCCCGTCGGTTAAACTGTTTTTATACAGATAATCATTCACCGCTGAGAAGGTGCCCCTAAAGACAATATCTCCGGGACCCGGCTCAGCTGCCAACTGGGTGTCGCCGGAGACAACCTCTTCTGTTAGCGATTTAATGACCCTATCAATAAGAACTTCGGCATTTGCCCGGACATCTGCTTCACTTTGAACCCCGATATTCGGCCCGGGGAACTCTACCAGGCGAGCATTCCGCTGCCCTGCCGCTTCAGCCGAATTCCGAGCACTCTCCATGAAACCTGAACAAATGATTCCCACAGCTGGGACACCGGCCGTTTCAGCAAGAACGGTGGCCTGCGCAACTGCAGGCGTACAAGTCCCTCAGCCCCCCACCAAGGTTATAACAGCATCTACCTCTGCGTCCTTGATAACATCTGCGAGATCCGGATGCGGGTAGTCTCCCCATTTTCCTGTTTTTCCGGATGGTAATTTGACCCACTTGATACCATCAAACCGCTCACGCAGGAGATCTGCGAAAATGTCTGCCAGCACATCACCGTTAGTGAATATCGTCCAAACGAAGCCAATAGTCTTCCCCTTGAACGACGTCAAAGGTGAGGCTGAGCGAATCGGCTTAGCCGTACATCTCCCAAGAGGGCTTACAATCTCATATAGAGGCTCTACCACCTCTCCCGCCATCTTAAGCACCCTTTCCATCAAACTCCTCCTTCGTTACACACCAAGGCCTTGTCGCCGGATGCCTGACTCCGGAAGAGCCCGGTATTCATATCCACGAAAGCCGGCCTTTTAAAGAGTAAATCAGATATAGACTGAAAAATGCCTGCTCCCTAATCTAAAGCCCCTTCTCTCTTAATCGCCGCTTGTCTATTTTTCCCTGCCCCGTCTTGGGGAGTTCAGCCAGGAATTCGATGAACCTGGGTGTCTTGTGGGGCGCCATGTGTTGCTTGCAAAATCCCCGGATTTCCTTTTCCAGTTCCGATGATCCCTTGATGCCCTCCTTTAAGGAAATAAAGGCCTTTGTTTTCAAGAGGCCGTCCATATCCTTGAGCCCGAGAACGACACACTCCTCTGTGGCAGGATACTGTTCGATACACTTCTCGATTTCCAGAGGCGAAATATATACACCGCTTACTTTGATCAGATCATCAGCACGGCCTTCGTACCAGAAGTATCCCTTCTCGTCCTCTCTAAAGAGATCGTTCGTATTGATCCAATCATTGCCTAGAAAAGTATTTTTTGACTTTTCGTGGGCAAGATGATAGACCCAACCGGAAGCATCAGATCGCACCCAGAGAACGCCGATTTCCCCCTTTGGAACCTCATTCCCCTCATGATCTACAATTTTGGCTTCAACAAGTGGTGTAATCCGTCCTGAGCTCCCAGGCACGACCTGACCAGGACGATCCATGAAGTATCCCAGGTAAGATTCCGCAGATCCGATGGTATTGATTACCTCAACACCGAAGGTTTCTGTAAACTCCTTATACAAATCAGCTGATAGGAGTTCCCCGGAGGCAATACAGAGCCGAAGGCATCTCAGATCAGTTTGCTTTTCCATTGGAGTCTGAAGCATCGCCCTCATCATGGTAGGAACATTCAAAAGGACTGTCGGCTTGTATTTTTTAATCATCTGAAATACGTTTTCTGCGGTACTCCTCTCAGGAAACAAAGCCACCGCGGCCCCGGCATGGAAAGCAAAATTCATGCCCAAATCCCGGGAGTAATGAAAGAACAATTTAGGGACCCTGAGCACCACGTCCTTCTCAGTGTACCGGACAACTGTTTGAAATGACTCGCAGCCGAACATCGCGTCATGATGCATATGCGGAACCGCCTTGGGCTTCCCTGTTGTGCCCCCAGAGAAGTTCCAGAGAGCGATGTCGTCTTTGGAAGTGTGCTCGACCTCAAGAGTAGAGCTTGCAGATTCGAGCATTGGGTTTAAGGCGAACTCCCCGGGTCCCAGTCCTGGAAGGTCGGACCCTGCTACCAAAGTGGCCTTTGGATATTTTGCTGCTTTCGTCCCCTTGCGCACCCTTTCGATGGTGGTATTGTCAGTGATGACGACCCGAGGTCTCACGTAATTCATAAAATACTCGTAGTCATCAGGCTGCAAATAGGTATAGGCATGGGTTGGCACGCCTCCTATTTTCATTGTCGCAAACCAGCCAGCCAGCCATTCAGGGGAATCTTGAAGGACAAGTAAAACACGGTCCTCAAAGCCAACGTCCAATTCCTTAAGTACATTCCCAAACCGGTTGGTCAGGGCACAGAGTTCATTGAAAGTGTAAGTGTCGTCCCGGTAGTACACGGCGTCCCTGTCGCCGCGTCCCTGTGTCAGATTTTCCTCGAGAAAATAGGCCGTCATATTGAACTGATCAGGCATAGTGATGTCTATGTAAGGACCTATGGTGGACATAATACATTTCCTCCTTTCGGTGAAGTTTGAGAAATTTTTATCTTGACATGGCTTACGCTATGCAGCGTCTGTTTCTAAGTCTGTTAGTCAATAGTGTCCCTTAGTATAAAAATCTAGGGTCATGATTCGACGGCCTTCATTCCGGGTGCAGGTTTGGTCATACAGGCAGCTAATATGAGGGCAATGAAAGCTAAGGCAGCACATAATCCGATCCCGAGATAATAACTTCCCGTAGTATCATAAAGTTTCCCTGTTATAACCGATCCACAGGCGCCTCCAATCGATCCTATGGTCAAAATAACGCCGAGAATAAGGCCGTGGTATTGTAACCCGAAAAGGTCTGCCGACATCAAGGGTAGCAGGGTGAACAGCCCCCCGTAGCCGAATCCAAAAGCCGCACCGAAAAGGTAAAGTTCCCAAACGTCTACTGCACGCTGAAACCAAAGTAGAGTCAGGAAGAGTAGGGCAAGGCCCGTAACCATCGCGATCCTGTTTCCCGCTCTGTCTGCAAAAGGACCCATGGCCGCCCTGCCCGCTATCCCTACACCGCCGATAAGGGCAAGGACGTTCGCCCCTGTTTTGAGACCCATGCCGATCCTTGCAATGTGGGAGCTTATATGAACCATCACGGCAAACTCACAGAAGATAAACAGGAAGGCGATACACGAGAGGGCAAAAAACTGCCACCTCCGAAGAGCTTCTTGGAGAGAAAGCCCCTTGGTCTCGGATGCCCCGGACACCGTCTCCCTGAACTCAGCACCATAGGGAAGAAGCCCCATCTGGTCCGGGTCGCGTCTGAGCAAACAGGCGGAGGGGATCGCAATAGCCAAAACCAATGATCCCACCAGCAGGTAAGAGGTTCGCCATCCATAGGATGTAATAAGCCACCTCGCAAAGGGTGCCATGAAAAGTGTGCCCACCCCTATTCCGCACACAATGATTCCAGTTGCCATGCCGCGCCTTTTGATGAACCATCGGGCCGCTGTCGAAACAAGAGGGATAAAAGCGGCTGCCATCCCTATTGAGACAAAGACGCCGTAAAAAAGATAGAGCTGCCACAAGGAACGGATACTAGAAATCAGGATATAACCTGCTCCCAGGAAGAGGCCGCATATGACCATGACGAGTCGGGGTCCATATTTGTCGGTCAGGGTACCCATGGGGATACCGAGAAGGCCCATCAGTATGGCGCAGACCGACATGGCTCCTGAAGTCATCGCTTTTGTCCAGCCGAACTCTGTAAGCAGCGGATCAAAAAAAACACCAAAACTCCAAAACGCTCCCCAGACCACGACAGCAATGCTGAAGGAGGCAAAAACAATCACCCACCCATAGTAAATAGGCTTTTTGACCTTCTGCATTTAAGACCCTTCGAATCCTGACGGGTTAAACAGCCAGATATTCTTGTTCTATCTCTTTGTTGACCTTCAATTCTTCAGGGGTGCCCTTGAAAACGATTATTCCTTTGTTCACGACATATACATAATCGGCTACCTTCAATGCCAGAGGAATGTTCTGCTCTGCCAAAAGGATGGAAAACCCTTCTCCCTTGAGGCGTTGAATGTCCTCCCCGATTTTATTGATAATCAAAGGAGCCAGTCCTTCCGAGGGCTCGTCCATAAGCATGAGTTCGGCGTTTGCTATGAGGGCCCGCGCAATGGCAAGCATCTGCTGTTCTCCACCGCTTAACTGGTTGCCTCTGTTGTTAAGTCGTGCCCTGAGACTGGGAAAAAATATCAGTATTTTTTCAAGGCTTTGAGACGAAACCTGTCGGGAACGGCGCGCCGCTATGATGATGTTCTCTTTTACAGTCAGGGATGGAAATATCCTACGGCCTTGCGGGACGAGACTCACGCCTTTCTGACATATTTTGAAGGAAGGGAGACGGGTGATATCCTGGTCCTTGAAATATATCGCGCCTCTCCGGGGCGGGGTAAAACCTATGATGGAGCGCATAGTCGTTGTTTTTCCCATGCCGTTTCTGCCGATCAGCGCGACGATGGATGCCTGATCTACCGTGAGTGAAAGTCCCTGGAGAATATAGCTCTCGCCATAGTACGTGTGCACCTGTTCAACCCGCAAGGTGTCCATCAGTCTGTGCTCTCCGAACCTAAATATACTTCTCTGACTTTGGGGTTAGCCCTGATGTCGGACGGTTTTCCGTCGGCAATGACCATGCCTTGATAGAGCACGATAATTCGCTCTGCAAGCATGAAAGCGATTTTCATGTCATGTTCGATCATGACGACAGTCACCTCCTTGAGCACCCTTTTGATGACATCAGCGAGCCATTCCGATTCTGAGGATGTCAGGCCTGCCGCAGGTTCGTCGAGAAGGACTATTTTGGGTTCCGCCGCTATTCCCATGAGGAGTTCCACCAGGCGCATTTCTCCGTTGGATAACGCTCTGATGGGGAGATCCTTCTTTTCCTCGAGATTCACCTGGCCCAGCAACCAGCCGGTTTTCTCGTAGAGGTCCTTATATCTCCTGACCGGCTTGAACATTCGGTAACGGAAATTTCGGTGCGCCTGTAAAGCGAGCAATACGTTTTCCTGGACCGTAAAGTCCGGAAGGAGGTCAATGATCTGGAATGTCCGTCCCAGACCGAGATGAGGACGACGGTGACGCGCCATCTTCGTGATGTCTTTAGACATCAGATAGATGTGCCCGGAGCTCGGCTGCAACTCTCCCATGATGGCGTTGAAGAGGGTGGTTTTTCCTGCACCATTCGGGCCTATGATGATGACTCGTTTTTCGGAAGTGCTTATGGCAAAAGACACTCTGTTGAGTACCCGCAGGGCGCCAAAATTCTTGCAAACCCTATCGATGCGCAGCGCCTCCATCGGTCAACCTCCTTTTGAGTTGGTCCAGAAAACCGACGACCCCCCCCCGGAAGAAGAGGACCACAAGTATGAAAATAATTCCCTCGATACCAAACCAGTACATGGTATATGCACTCACCCAGTATCTTAAACCGGTATAGACGAGCGCCCCCAGTACCGGTCCCCAAAAAGTACCGATGCCGCCGATGAATGTCATCATGAGGGCATCACCGGACCAGAGCCAGTGCAACTCCGAGGGATTTACATATAGATTGAAATAGGCGAACAGGATACCCCCGATTCCGGCTATGACAGCAGAAAGGACATAACATATCAGCTTGTAAAGGAATGTATTATACCCAAGGGCCAGCATACGATGTTCGTTGTCACGAACACCGATCATGGCGAGGCCATAGGGAGATTTAATGATGCGGTAAATGAGATAGAAACATATGCCTCCAACAATCAGCACAAAATAGTAGAAGGTGAGATCGTTTTCGAGGGACCAGGGCAGGCCCAAATCAGGACGGACTATCCCTCGTATGCCGTCAAAGCCGTGTGTTATGCTCTGTATGGGATACATGGCTATACACCACATAATGTGACCGAATGCAAAGGTCAGGATCATGAAATAAAGACGTTTGACCCTGACGGCAAGGGCACCAAAGCAGGCACTGAGAACGATGATGGAAAGCAGAGTGAGCAGAGTGGTGAGATAAAAATTTTTCAAAATATTCAGCGTGGTCAATACCGCTACGAGATATGCGGATGTGCCCCAGAACATACCCTGGCCGAGAGAAATGAGACCGCCGTATCCAGTCAGCAGATTCACACTGCTCACGTAGATACTGTATATCAGGATGGAGGTCGTAAGGGTCAGGACATAACGGGGCAGCAAGGGAATGCATAAGACCATAAAAACAGCTAGACCCAGATAAAAAAGAATTTTCGATCTGAGGTCAGACATGCTTAATTGGTCCCTCCCTTGCCAAAGAGTCCCGTCGGCCTCACCAAAAGGACCATCACGAGGATGGCGTAGATCGTCAGGGAAGAATAGGCGGGCCAGAGCACCTTTCCGAATGTATCGGCGATACCCAGGAAAAGGCATGTCACCAGGCACCCGGGCAGACTTCCGATTCCCCCCACAATGACCACGGCCAGGGCAAGCATGATGATCTCAATGTCTAATCCAACGAATACACCGAGAATGGGAGAGCCTACAAAACCACCGAAACCGGCCAGAAAAGCACCGAAGCAGAAGACAATAGTGAAGACGAGGGGAATATTGATGCCTAGACCCGTCGCCATCTCTTTGTCGTCTACCCCAGCTCTGACGATAGCCCCCCAGAGTGTTTTTTCCTGAAAAAGGTAGATGGCAACGAATATGATGATTCCCCCGAGAATGATGGCAAGACGGTAGGCCGGGTAAAAATTGCCGGCAATGTTCAGAGTAAAGGATAGATACTCGGGAACTTGAACCCACCGGGGTGTGCCTGACCAGAGGAACAATGAGAGGTCACTGAGGACCAGACTGAGGGCAAAAGTGAGAAGGATCGGCTCATGATGCCGGAGGCTATAGACGCGACGCAAAAAGAAACGCTCGGTCAAAAAGCCCAGAAATGTACCACTCAGTGAGCCGACCAGTATAGCCAGAAGGAAACTCCCCGTTGCTTCAAGAGCAGTCAGGCCGGAAAAGGCACCAACCATGAAGTAGGACCCATGGGCAAGGTTGACGATGCCCATGAGTCCAAACATCAAACTCAACCCGGCAGCCAGCAAAAAGAGCAGCATGCCGAAGGCCAGCCCGTTCAATAGTTGAGAAATAGCCATAGCAACATTCAACATCAGCTCCTACTTGTCAAATGGCATCAAACTGGCAGAAGTTGCCATGAGACTGACGACTTTTTATTTTCCGGGCATAACAGTATACCCCTCGGGAGGTTGATGTGTCTGGGGAATCACATCCAGGACAACATTCTTGATCACGCCGTCCTTCTCTTGCACCTGTCGGATAACAAAGTCCCTGATGACATTACCATTCTGGTCCACGCTCAAAGATTTGCTGCACAAACCTTCGATCTTCGTGCTGTGCATGGCCTTGATAAAGGCTTCGGTATCCTCTGCATTTCCATCGATCGATTCCAGGGCCTTGCATATGAATTTCATGGATTCGTAACCGACTGCGACATCGGAGTTCATCATTTTTTTCTTGCCGTATTTTTTGTAGTAAAGCTGGGTCACGCGTCTGTTTTCAGGGCTGTCAAAGTCGAGGCAGTACATGGCCATACTCGTGACTCCGAGCATTTTTTTCTTGAAGGTCTTAATGGGCAGATAGTCGGCGGTCATGGTCCAGTGAGTCACGAGTCTTACCCCCTTCTTGTCCAGCCCCATCTCGAAGTACTGGTTTAAAAGCCGGTTGATAGAAATATCTCCGGGAATAAAGGGAAAGATGCCCTCGGCATCCGAGCTGAGCCGGGCAAACTGAGGAGCAAGGTCCATGTCTCCCAAAGGCCATAAAATTGTCTGCACAATTTTGCCACCGGCCTTTTCGAATCCCTGCTGGAAGGACCAAAGTTTCCCAGTGCTGCCCACATAGTCAACACCCATCAAGGCCATTTTTCTGAGACCCAATTTTTCATAGGCGTATCCTCCCAAAGGGAGTTCCCCTTGACCATCTGCGTAAGTAAGACGAAAGGCATATTTGCTCGGTGGTAGTGTGACTTTCTCGGCACCGGCCATGGCAACGACCACCATCGGCACCTTCGCCCTCTCCGCGTACTGTCTTACCGCTATAGCCGCACCACTGTTGGTACCGAAGCAGAGGATGTGGGCCTTGTCCTTTTCCACCAGTTTCTGGGCTACTTCCATTGAGATTTTAGGGTCCGTCTTATTGTCGTACTCGATTACTTTGATTTTTCTCCCGGTTACCTGGTAACCGATTTCCTCTAAATACAGGTCATACCCCATTTTTGCGTTCATCGAGGTCTCTGACATGACGCCTGTCATCTCTATGTCTATGCCTATCTTGATGGGCCCTTTGGACGTCTGTGCCTGAACCCCGAGACAAGACATGAAGAATGCAAACGCCAAAAGAATGAAACCACTAATGATTGATTGGGATTTTTTTCCAAACATAGCCTTACCTCCCTATTCTAGGTTTTTTAGGGGAATGGTCCCCTCATGACTCCTGCCTGGCTACTTAAAAGGCAATGCCTTACGTTTTTGCCTTCTCTCTCAAGGCCATAAGGATCTTCTCCGGGGTGACCGGCTGTTCCTTGAACCAGATCCCTGTCGCATCATGGATTGCACTCACAACCGATGGCGGCGAGCTCACAATCGCCCCTTCGGAGGCCTCCTTGGCCCCATAGGGGCCTTTCGGGTCATCGGTGATAATGTCGATCAGCTCAATCCTCGGTGCGTCCATCGATAAGGGCATCTTGTAATCGATAAAATTAGGGTTCAGGGTTTTCCCCTTATCCATCTTAAACTCTTCATAGATCGCCTGTCCAAGACCCTGCACGGCAGCCCCCTGATTCTGGGCCTCCACATTGATCGGGTTCAGGGGTCTCCCACAATCATGGGCAAGCACCATATCCGTGCACCTCACAAATCCCGTCTCTAAATCCACATCCACC
>Ga0315541_1000709_pt1 | contig 34671 bp, 23 predicted proteins | sample SalMarSW160190MG_FD_203095 | JGI IMG/M metagenome (GOLD analysis project Ga0315541, IMG submission 203095) | Salt marsh sediment microbial communities from the Plum Island Ecosystem LTER, Massachusetts, United States - Salt Marsh Sediment SW1601-190 ...
TCCCACTACCTTTTAATTTTCGTACAGTTTTTCCATTTTCATCGGTAATGGCTATTTCAATAGGCGTATCGGACTTCCCTTTCAGATAATAATTAATATATGCCTGTGAGGTAACGCGTGGTCCTTGGGTTATACTATGAAGACGGTATGCGGGACGAGGATTGAACAAATGAAAATTTGCATTTATCACCTCATCAGTAAGCTGTTGTAAGGGAGTAATATCATCCATAATCCAGAATCCCCGGCCATACGTACCCACAACAAGGTCGTTAAAATGTTCCTGGATCACCATGTGATGTACAGGCGCATTTGGTAGATTATTCTGAAGCGGCAACCAGGTAGCTCCATCATTGAAAGACACGGAGATTGCATTTTCAGTGCCAAGATAAAGTAACCCTTTACGAGCAGGATCTTCATGAATCCAGTGGCAGTAACTAAACATGCTTTTCGGAATAGTAGCGGATATTGACTTCCACGAATTACCATAATTGGATGTCTTGTACACATAGGGATCCCTGTTATTCATCTGGTGAAAATCGACAGTTATATAGGCTGTACCTGCATCATACCTTGATGGTTCGACATTGCTGATGGTTCCCCAGGCTGGCAGATCGGGTATGTTCTTAGTGACATCGGTCCAATTTTTCCCACCATCTCTGGTAATATGCAGAAGGCCATCATTTGTTCCTGCCCAGATACAACCTTCTTCCAACGGTGATTCTGCAATGGCAAATATTATACATCCATATTCCACACCCAGGTTATCCTTGGTCAGTCCTCCTGAAGGTCCCATTTTACTTTGATCGTTTGTGCTCAAATCGGGGCTGATTACTTCCCAACTATTTCCTGCGTCGGTTGTTACATGCACATGTTGACTTCCGGCATACACTTTGTTATGATCATGTGGGGATATATGGATGGGGAAGGTCCAGTTAAAACGGTATTTCAAAATTCCTGCTGAAGCGCCATAAGCGGATTCCGGCCAGATCTGTACTGTACGTTCATGTCCGGTATTGTAATCGACCCTGGTAAAGCCACCATTATAAAGACCTCCCCATACAATATTGGGGTTAACCGGATCGGGTAAAATAAATCCGCACTCTCCACCAGCTGTAGTTTCCCATTCTGATGAATTACTATTTGCACGGTAGCTGGCAGTACTTGGTCCTTTGTAACCAGGACCATCCTGTTTGCCTCCATAGACATAATAGGGAATCTGATTATCAACTGCCACATGATACATTTGTGCAATAGGAAGGACAATCCGGTTCCATGTTTTCCCACGGTTAGTCGTAATTTTTACACCGCCATCGTCGCTGATCATCATTCGGTCAGGGATTATAGGATCAGCCCATAAGTCGTGTGCATCGCCACTCCAACCCGACCTGTCCGATGTTATACCACCATCATATGTTATACTGTGCGTATTAGCTGCAAAGTATACCTCATTTTCATCGGCAGGATTTACCAGGATCCTGGAAGCATAATGTGAGCGTTCATTCAGCAAACGATCTTTACTAACGAGACTCCAATTCTCACCACCATTATTTGAACGCCAGAGCACGCCACGATTCGGCGTACCTGTTTCCATAATTGTATAGATCACCTTTGGATTACTTGCTGAAATTGCAATTCCGACTTTCCCAATGGGTGCGGCCGGAAGTCCGTTTCCGGTGAGGTGTTTCCAGGTATCGCCCCCATCACGTGACATATATATCCCTCCCCCCGGTCCACCACTCTCCCTTCCCCAGGTCCTGATCACCAGTGGCCACATTCCTGCAAACATAATATTGGAATTGGATGGATCCATGGCTATCTCAAAGCATCCTGTATTCTCATCAACAAAAAGGACCTGTTTCCATGTTTTTCCTCCATCAGTGGTTTTATATACACCACGTTCCTTTTGTGGCCCATAACAGTGACCCAGTGCTCCAACAAGGACGATATCCGGGTTGTGTTGGTCGATTACAATCCTCCCAATACGTCCTGTAAGATCAAGTCCCATATGTTGCCATGTTCTTCCGGCATCGATCGATTTATAGACTCCGTTCCCAATCGATATATTACTTCGTATAAAAGGTTCTCCGGTTCCTGCCCAGACTATATTCTTATTCGATGGAGCAATCGCCAGCGCACCAATTGACTGCACAGGTTGATCATCAAATACCGGGTACCAATTCAAACCAGCATCTTCTGATTTCCAGATTCCTCCGGATGCTGCTCCAACATAATAAACATTCATGTCTCCCGGTGCGCCAACAACTGCAGAGGCACGATTCCCGGGAGGACCTATATGCCGGTACGTCAATGAGGAGTAGATGTCTGGTGTAATCTGCTGAGCAGAAGCCTGAAAGAAAAATCCAAGCATCAATAACAGCACAATAAATGAATGCAAATGAGGTTTTAAAACAGATTTTTTGAGTTTCATAAGATCGTTCTTAGGTGTTAAGGAAGGAATGTTTTCTCTCAATCAAATCTACTATTCTTTCATGAAATGTCAAAGGGAATTGATACCTTTCTGAAGCGGTGAAAACCTGACAGGTTTTTGTCAAATCCATTCTGTTGGAGGGGAAACCTGTCAGGCTTGAAATTTTTTTACCAGCCTGGAATAAAAAGCCAAAACAAAAGGTCTAATATAGTACCTTAACCTGTTTAAAATGAGAAGAAAGATTTTTACTATCATCTTTATCCTGTCTGCTTTACTGTCTATTCCTGTTTCCACGAATCTTTTTGCACAGGAACTGTTTGAGAACCCGGAACTGGATAAACAGGTTGAAGCATTTCTCGAACGCAGTAAATATCACTGGCGGGACATGAATGTACCTGCTTCCGATGGCAGAGTATTGTATGATCTGATCATCAAAAACGGATACACCAAAGCTCTTGAAATCGGGACCTCTACCGGCCATTCCGGCATCTGGATAGCATGGGCATTGAGTAAGACCGGTGGCAAACTCATCACCATTGAGATCGATGAAACGAGGTATAACCAGGCACTTGCCAATTTCAGGGAAGCAGGACTTTCGGATTATATCGATGCCCGGCTGGGGGATGCGCATGAACTGGTTCCGAAACTGAAAGGGCCCTTTGATTTTGTCTTCTCCGATGCTGATAAATGGTGGTACAAAAACTACCTGATTGCTGTTCTGCCCAAATTGGAAGTGGGTGGATGTTTTACTGCACATAATGTTACCGGCCAGGGAAGGAGCAGGGGCATCACTGAATTCCTGGACTACCTCGAAAGCCTGCCCAACATGAAAACAACGATCGATCGCTCCAGCTATTCCGGTATATCCATCAGTTATAAAACGAAGGAATAAAGCTTCTTTTAAGTTATCACTCCAACTTCCACCCTGGTGGTTAACCACACCGTTAATGTTCAGATTTCCTTCAGATTTTTCACCTACATTTGCACAAATTTGTATTAGAACCTTTATATTGAGTTGCTTATTTTTTCGAAATCATGTTATTAGAAATTTATTTATTATGAGACAATTTTTTATTTCCAGTGTACTATTCGTTTCATTTTTTTTTTCATCCCTGATCCTTTCGAATGCTCAGGAAAACGGAAATAGACAGGATGTCCTTCGGCAGAATGCTGTAAGAATCTTTATCGACTGTCAGTTCTGTGACATGAATTATATCCGCCAGCAAATCCCTTACGTGAACTATGTTAGGGATGTAAAAGAAGCAGAGGTGTATATTCTCGAAACCAGGCAGAGTACAGGCAGTGGAGGCAGGGAATACACCTTAACATTCCTCGGGCAGGGTCAATATGAAGGTAAGAATGACACGCTGGTTTATGCTACACGGCCCGATGATACAGAGGATCATATCCGCGAAGGCCGGACACAGATTATTAAAATGGGCTTGATGAGGTACGTTGCCACGACGCCACTCTATGAAGAGGTGATCATCGGGCACCGTGATGAGACGGTTGATGAGGAAGTGGTTGACCGCTGGAATTACTGGGTGTTTGAACTGGAAATAAGGCCCCGGCTGGAACTTGAAGAATCATTAAAGGAGATTTCCTGGCGAAATTCTATTTCTGCATCAAAAATTACGCCCGATTGGAAACTGGAATTTGACTATGACTACAGTTATACCAAGACAAAACGGGTTGAAGAGGAGGAGATCGATTCATTGGGCACTACGGAAGAAGTGACAGAAGTCTATGAACGGATGAACCAGGGGCTGGATAACCTGATTGTGAAAAGCCTCGGAGAACACTGGTCAACAGGTGTTCAGTTTGATATATCATCATCGACCTATCGGAATACCAAACTTCATTATACATTATTCCCATCCCTTGAATATAATATTTTCCCCTATTCGGAATCCACCCGCAGGCAATTAAGAATCCTTTATGGAGCCGGATACAACTACACCAAGTACAACGACTCGACAATATTCGATAAGATGGAGGACAAGTTATTTCAGCAGGAACTACGGGTGGCATTCCAGGTGCAGCAAAAATGGGGCTCTATAAACATATCCCTGCAGGGATCCAACTATTTTCACGATTTTGAAAAAAACAGGCTGGAACTGGAAGGTTCAATCAGGATTCGCATTGTAAAAGGCTTATCCATTGAATTAAACGGCAGTGTTGCCCGGCTTCGCGACCAGCTCTCCCTGGTAAAAGGAGAAGAAGCCACCGCTGAGGAGGTCTATCTACGGTTGCGGGAACTGGCTACCGGCTATAATATCAATGGGAGCCTGAGTATTACCTATACCTTCGGCTCCATCTATAACAACATTGTAAATCCCAGGTTTGGAAACGGGGGAGGATACTTCAGGTATTACTAATGCCAAAGGAATCTTATTATAATGCAGATGTCATTCTATCCGCAAAGCCGGCGGATCGGAATCTGTCATCACTATTTCAGGAGCAGGGAAGTGGAACCTTCACGGAGAGAACAGGTCCGTAAAACTTTCATGAACCATGCTATTCTGAGGATCCCTTTTTACAGGTATTCAAACCGAAGGGGACATAGAGCGGACAAAAGCTGATCAGACTGGTGAGCACAAATATCACTGCGAGAATTAGCAATACGATGCCCAGTGTGCCGGTAATGACTTTCGTAAAGAACAAAATGGCTATAACGATAGCAATTAAAACCCGTGCTACCCTGTCAATGGTCCCCATGTTTTTTTTCATAGCGTTATAATTTTTATTATGTCATTATGTATAACGTACAATATATTAAGTTTTATTTAAATTCTCGTACTACGACTGCGGATTGGAAGGTGTAGTGGAAGTTCGTGGTACGAGTTAGAATCACCTCTTTATTAATCAACATCTTACACTCCTGCCACCCTGTTTTTGTATTCTTTCAGGGCTTCATTAAGGCGATCCATGGTCCCTTCCGCGCCCTGCAGATTATGGGATGGATGAATATACAACTTCACAGCTCGTTCCACCAGGATCTCCGCCACGGTGGTTATAGTCATCCACACGGTAGTGACAAAGGCTATGGTGGAGACCGGACCGATCTTATCCTGATGATTTTTCAATGGTACGGAAGCATCTTCGATGGGGACACAACTATCGACCACAACATCCGCCAGTTGGAACAGGGTTTTACCACAGGAATGGCGCGATTGCTTCCCTTCTGCAGCCTGTGCCGATCCGTACACAATCACCTTCATCCCGATCTCTTTTGCCTGGAGGGCGATATCGATGTTCACGTTATTGATCCCGGAATGGGAGAAGATCCAGACACAATCGCGCTTGTCGAATGTGTATCCTTTCATGATCTCCTTCCCAAAACCCTCCGCACGTTCGAGGAAAAGAAACTGGTGGATGCCCATCTCTCCTACGATCCGTGTAAAAAAGGTTAGTGGGAGTTCAATGATGGGATGGAACCCGACAAATCCACCGATCCTTGGATACATCTCCTCCACAGGCAGTGTGGCATGCCCGCAGCCAAAGGTATGTACCCACCGTTTTGCTTCAATCGAATCCGCCATTATTTCTGCTGCCCGACGCATCGGATCCATCTGGGTCTGCTCTATTACAGACATTACCACGCGAGCATTATCAATCCATTGCTTTGCTAATATCATTGCTGTAATTTTTAAATCGTTATTTTTTTCCGAACCCTTCTCAATATAATCAGAATTAGGATCAACATCATGATCAGTGAAATAAATAAGAGCGTGGTATACTGACTGATCCCAAAATGATGAGCAATCAACCCCATTAAATAATTGATCAGAATGTTTCCAATCGCTGCAATTACCATGACGATACTAAAAGCTGTTCCTGAAATTGAGGAAAACAATTCTCCTGCATAACTTAATACCACCGGGAATACCGCCGCACAGCCCATCCCGAGAAGGAAAAGGGCTACAAAAGAACATAGATAACCTGTGGTTAAGAACAGCAGAATGATTCCCGCAGCGGTTATACCAGTTCCTGCCAGAAGGATATAAGAGGAGGAGATCCTTTTCAATATAAACCCGAGAATGAATCTTGAAACAGTTAGACTGAAAACAAATGCAGATAGTGAGAACAACGCTTCCCGGTTACTCAGATTATCAGCCTTCTGAAGAAATGTGGTTGTCCAGTTATTAATGATACCCTCGATCCCACTTTCCAGGAACAGGATCAATCCGGTCAGAATCAGGATGGAATCTGTGAGCAATGTTAATCCCTGCTTAATGGGTAGTTGCAGAATTTGCTTTGGTACGGGGAATCGAATAAACAGGAAAAACAACACAGGAATAAAAACAGACCAACCGATCACTGAAAGTATCTTTTCTTCGCTAAAAAAAGAGGAAAGGATGCCAATCAGGACAGGCATACCCAGGGCACCGATCCCGAAGAATACGCCGAGAAAACTGAGGTTTGCACTCCGGTTTTTACTACTAATATCGTTGACCAGTGCATTGGTCGCACCATTGAGTGCTCCTCCACCGGATCCGATACAGAAGATAGAAATCCGTATTAGAAATATGCTTTTACCATATGCAATGCCTTCCAGGCCAAGAAGGATCATCAGGGAGCAGATGATCATCAGGTATTTGTATCCATACCGATCGACAACCGGTCCAAAAATCAGTGATCCGGTCAATAACCCGATTGGAAGAAGAGTAACCAGCGATCCCGTCATCTTTTCATCCAGTGCAAAGTTAGCCGTTATTCCGGGAAGAATGGTCCCCAGGGAGATCAGCGATACGCCAAACAGCAACATACCCACGCAGGCAGCCGTAAAAACAAGCCTCTGGTTGTATGCATGATCTTTGTTCATACGATTGTATCGTTAAGGGCAAGGTATGCTGCTCCATACAACGGTGCATCGTTTTGCAGAACGGAGCCTTCAATGGCTACCCGTTGGATGCTGATGGGTTGAGCCCATCTGGTTGCCTCTTCAATGATCTGCTGCTTGAATTGAAGAGCGGGACCGAAAACACCTCCTCCAAGGATGATCTTTTCAGGGTTAAATAGACTTACCAGATTGGCAATTGCCATACCCCAGAACTCAATGGCCTGTTTCATTACCCGTTTCGCAAGGTCATCATCCTGTTCGTAAGCCAGGAACAGATGATGAGCCGAGATCTCATCCGGCCTTTTGTCCTTCAGGATGCCGGAATAATCCTTCTCTTCCTTCAGGTACTCAAGGGCCATTCTTGCCAGGCCGTCTCCGGAAGCATGATATTCGAAACATCCCATTTGTCGGTATTTTGGGTGATAGGGCTTGTTCAGAGTCAGCCATCCGATAGCTCCTGCTATATCCTTTTCACCACGCATAACTTTTCCATCGGTATATATCCCGGCACCAATGCCGGTTCCCACAGCAAGAAAAACGGCATTTTTGCACCCCACGGCAGCTCCTTTCCATACTTCCCCCAGGATAGAGCAAGCCCGATCACTGTCTATGGTGATCGTGGTTTTGGGATTATTCAGCATGGAAGCAATTTCATCGTGTAGCGGATAGTTTTCCCAACCCCCGATATTTGGTGCCCACACCGTACCTTCGTGTACATGACTGATCCCCGGGACCGACACACCCAGAGCTGTGATAGAGGATCCTTTTCCCGGGCTGACATCATATAACTCCTTGATCATTATACGGATCAGTTTTCCAACCGCTTTACCCTTCCTGCTTTCCAGCAGTTTTGTTTCTCTGGTCAATAACTCTCCACTGGTATCAAAAACAGCACCGGATAGTTTTGTGCCTCCCAGGTCCAGACCAATAGCTGCCATGGCTCTTATATGTTTGGAAATTTAGCCCGAATTATTCCTGATTAAGATAGGGATGTTTTTTACTTTTTACTTTGAATTTTTTACTTTTTCCTTGTCTACCCCCACACCCATAAAGGAGCCGATACGAACCCTCCGTAAACAATAACATCAAAACAACCATGAGCAAGGGCAGGTGGAAGCACGCTATCTGAAAGGTCCCTTAGGATCCCGAAAATCAATCCTCCGATCATTGTCCATGCAATCAGAAAAGGAAAATCAACCCCGGATGGATCAGGCAGGGATCTCAATACAATGAATTTATAGGTGGTGTGCCCCAGGGCGGCAATTACAATAGCCAACAGCCTGTGTTGTTCGCGTATCCTTCCCTGCAGGTAGCCGCGAAAGAGCAACTCTTCTGTTATTCCGATTATGGGTGAAATGATGGCAAAGGTTGTAAGGGAAACGGGAAGGAGTGTAGGGAAGTAGAAATAACGGTAACATATACCCAGTATTCCTCCCACCACGATACCCGTGATCAGAAAACCGATCGCCCCGGGTGTGAATCGAAGGGAGCCGAAAACCAAAGTGCCCTGTTTTGTATCCCTGAAAAAGATTACGAGACTGAGTGCGGCAAGGAACAGGCCGGCAAAGGAGATAACAACCAACCAGGATCGTTCGTGCACGTAAAGTGCAAAAAGGAATAGACCGACCAGTACAAGAAGAACATCCTGGTATCGCGATGTCCTTGTAAAGAAACCGGGAGGTCTGTCCATCTACCTGTTTTTCAGCTCGTGAAACTTCTTCCGTTGATGGAATAGCCAGATGAAAAATAGCATGGGAAACAAAAGCAGGATCCATCCTGATCCCATGCACAATCCACCCCCGGGAAGGACCTGCAAGCCGGGTAGAGCTTCACTGATCCTGGAGATTTCATCAACCGACTCTTCAAATTTGTTCTCCTCAATCACAAGCAACCTGAGGTTGGACATTGTTGAAAGAGGTGTCAGATCCATATCAGGAAGATCGATAATGAGGCACTGTAATGCATCCAATGTTGCGACGGCTGAAAGGTCACTGATCTTCTCACAACCGATCAGTTCGAGTACCCGGAGATCAGGAAAGAATGTGCTTATTTGAGAAAATTCCTCAGGTTTGGTACACGTCGGATAGGAGACCCACATCATGGAATGCAAATGATTCATTGCCTGAATATCCGTGATCCTGCTGCAAAAGGGAAAACCCAGAGTGTTCAGCGAAGAGATTTCGCGGAGATACCCGATGTCTGACAGTGTGTCGCAGCAGACAACATAAAGATTTATCAGTTCAGGAGCCTGTTCCAGGAAGGATAGATCGGTAATGTTGGGTTCGACCAGTGTTAGTGACTGCAGGAATTCAGCATTGGGAAGGGAATAATGGCCGGTTTCCAGGGGATTCCAGTTTTTCAGGATCAGGGATGCGAGGTTGGGAAGAAGATCAGGAGCCAATGTCCATTGAATATCTTCTCCTTCCACACCAAGCAATTCCACTTCATGGAACAGGGAAATAACGGGCGGATCCTGTATATTTAATTGACAGTCTGTAAGATAAATCCATTTTGGGGATAGGGATTGCAACATTTTAATATCACTTTCCGTAACATTGCTGTCACACTCAAGCACCAATCCGGCTCCGGCACCCTGTTCTGCAATTTTCTGAAGCAGGGGTCTGTATCTTTCCGGTATCGGAAGGGTAATCTGCAGCGTCCGAAGTTGACTGAATGTTTGTTCATCCACGGAATCAAGCCATTCCATGAGCAACGAGTCTTCTGTTAAATAAAGTGCCACCAGGTCATCCTGATCATAAAATCTCTTTTTACATACCGCATCAATAGCCATCTCTATGCTATTCCCGTAATTCATGTCGTACCTCATAAACAGGCTTTCATCCTCAACCATCAGGAACAGCAGATCCCCATGGGCTGCCATGATCGCCGATCTGCCGGAGGTGTCGGCATGTGATCCAAAAAGGATGTGTGTTCGAGAGAGGTTGAACACTGCAGTAACATTGGAAAACTCCACCTTATTAAGGATAAACTCATCGATGTGTTTATCGGTTGAACAACTGAACTGTATGAACAGAGATATCAATCCGAAAACAGGCAGGACGAAGGGTATTCTCTTCATGATCTCAGGTTTAATGGTGTTTTACTGAAAAGGCAAACTCATGTCAGATCGGGAAATCAAAAGCACTGAACAAGAGCTGACCTCCACCACGAGTAATAAATATCCTCCAGGTCTTCCCGGGAGGGGAATGGATAGAACCGGAAACTATTCTGGTCGCCGATGAAAAAACCATCCTGTATGGTACGGTATGACATCTCCCCCCTGTAGTAACGCAACACGGTCTTTGTGGGTCTTTCCGGGTATTCCTTAAGACGCAGCAAACAATCGCGCAGGTGATCCGGATTGGGATAGGGAAGATTCTCAATTGGAGATGTCGGATCGAATGCCAGTTTGCTGAGTGTTAATTCTGCAAAAAAGAGCTTTGGTGTCGATACCGGCTTGGATGTATCAGTAAGGAATTTTATGAATTCCGGTGGTGACAGCCGGCTGGCAACACGGGTGGTTATCGGATTGAATTGCTGGTACAAATGAACCAGTGGCCGTTTTTTATCCACGTATTCGACAGGTTTCAGTTCCAGAACCTTACCATCGTCAGTGACCAGGTAGAGATTAAGAAGCGCTTCCAGGGGCACGTTTTCAAGTACACGGTATATGGATAGAAAAACAGACCGTTTAGGCTCTCCATTTTCATAGGGAACCAGTTTCTCTTTGACATAGTCCATGGGCAGGTTTATTTTCCCGGGATCCAGCTGGAAAAATATAGCCTGACCCCGTATTCTTTTTTTTGTACCAACTGCGAGGTAGTTTCCAAATTCTGCCGGTGGAAGATGAGAAGCTACCAGGGATTCAGGAATGGCGGATAGATAAAAATATTCTTGCATGGCATATCCCTTTAGGTTTGACAAATGCGTTTTTCCGAAGGAAAGCAATACGGAATGGGTATCTAAATAAAAGTACGAAAAAAATAGGAAAAGGAAAAACTATAGGAAGGGTTATAATTATGGAATAAGTTACAGATAGAAATAACATATTATATGACACTTAAAGAGCTGTATTTTTTGTAATTTAGTAAAAGCTTGTCAACTAATAACCTCTGACAGGTGATTTTAGTTGTTGATGTGTTCAAAGAAATTGGTTTGAGCTGTCTTTCGGATAAAGAAAAAACGACCTCTTTCGAGGCCGCTTTACATGTTTTCACAACGGACATAAAACATCAACCTTGTATATCTGTGCTGTGTCAAAGATCGTAAAATCACAATTTACTCATGAATTAATTGAATAGGGAATACATTCATTTTTATACATTAATATTTTTAAATCAATAGTTAGTTTGTCAAGAATAAAAAAACTCACCGGGTGAACTGCAAGTCACCCGGTGAGTAATATAGTGGAAAATATCGAATCAGTTGGTCTTATTCGCAAGCCACATCCTGGAGCGAGCTATCCCAGCAATGCCAGAGCGCATCCTGGTAATGGGTATAATCCTTTACCCGTCCTTCTTTGGTGGTTTTGCTCCACTCAATTTCAACCAGGTTCTGTGTGGATGCGATATAGATGTCATAAAAACGATCCAGTGGTACTTCGTTGGTCCGGCCATAGGATATATAGGATCCGTATTCTTCCCCTCCGGGTGTAATGATCTGGTACTTAATATCAGCGGAATCATCCGTTTCACTCCGGGTCCAATCGATCTGCAGGTAAGCGGTCGGGCTATCCGGGCTGCCGTTCAGTATCCATTGACCCTCGGTCCGTAACAGGTCGTGGCTGCCGGAATACCATAGGAAATCAGTGAAAACGTCCTCCTTTGATACATACATTTCCCACAACACCTCATCCGCAGTGAGGAAGCCATGCAGCTCAGCCTTGTGTGATACACCTCCTGCCATGAAGTTATAGGACCATACCCATTCGTTATTTCCTTCATAAATGCCTTCGTGGTTAAAGGCTTCATAAAATGATGCTACGGGAACAATCAGGTTTACGGTAAGTACCGCATTCCAAACCAGGACATTCGAAGCAGCCCATCCCCAGTTGGTTGCAACCAGACCTTTTGTATCCGCCGTTGCATCCATGCTTTTTTTACTGATAAAATCAGAAAGATCCAAGATAAAGGTGGATACGGGGGGGAGATCAGGAGCGTCCGGGTCATTGTCTTTTTCACAACTATTGAATACCAGGGGGAAAATAAGGATTGGCAAGGTTATATACGTTAACCATTTTTTCTTTTTCATCATCATCATCATCTTGTTTCTTTTTAAGTTAAACATCAATTGTAAAAATGTAATGCAGTGTACGAAATCGGGGAGTTTTTGTTACCTTCCCATGATGAACAAACGGTAATCCGTGAGAAAAATTTCATGGATCCCCATTTTTGCGACATCTGGGGCAAAAGCTTTTTTCACTTGCAAAAAATATTTATTTTTGGCGATGATTCACGGAACCTGGGAAAAATGAGAATTTTATCATCCCGTGAAAGTAAATTGAAATAAATCAACTGATCACATAAATCAAATAAAGGAGAAATCATTATGTTGAGTAACCTATTCTGGATTGTCCCTGTTGCTTCGATCCTTGCCCTCATTTTTGCCTGGTTCTTTTTCAAGCAGGTAATGAAAGAGAGTGAAGGAACGGATTTGATGAAAAAGATTGCATCTCATGTGCGAAAAGGAGCGATGGCTTATCTGAAGCAACAGTATAAGGTGGTTGGCAGCTTTTTCCTTGTATTAACCATCCTGTTCGCTGTTCTTGCCTACGGTTTCAACCTGCAGAACACGTGGGTTCCGTTTGCTTTTCTTACCGGAGGATTCTTTTCAGGGCTGGCTGGATTTTTCGGGATGAAGACCGCAACCTATGCTTCTGCCCGTACGGCTAATGCAGCAAAAGAATCTCTGAATCGTGGGTTGAGGGTTGCGTTCCGTAGTGGAGCAGTTATGGGGCTTGTTGTCGTTGGCCTCGGACTGCTGGATATTTCCCTCTGGTTCATCATCCTGAACCAGTTCATTGATCTGGAGCAGACCCAGAAGATGATGATCATTACCACCACCATGCTTACCTTTGGTATGGGAGCATCAACACAGGCTCTGTTTGCCAGGGTGGGAGGTGGTATTTTCACCAAAGCCGCTGATGTAGGTGCTGACCTGGTTGGGAAAGTTGAAGCAGGAATACCGGAGGATGATCCCAGAAATCCAGCAACCATTGCAGACAATGTGGGTGATAATGTTGGTGACGTTGCTGGTATGGGAGCAGACCTGTATGAATCCTATTGTGGCTCCATTTTGGCTACTGCTGCTCTCGGCTCGGCAGCTTTTATGAGCAATGAAGTGGAGCAGTTCAAAGCGATACTGGCTCCCATGTTGATCGCTGCCGTAGGCATTGTTCTGTCAATTTTGGGCATCTTCCTGGTAAAGACCAAAGAAGGTGCAACACAGAAAAACCTGCTGAAGTCATTAGCCAGGGGAGTAAATTCCAGTTCAATCCTGATTATCGTGTTTTCGTTCCTTATCCTGCAATTGTTGAAAATTGGTGAACCGGTTTCATTTCTTGGGCTGAATCTCTATTCTGTGGGTGTATTTGGTGCTATTGTGGTGGGGCTGATCGTTGGTATTGTGATCGGGAAAGCAACTGAATATTTTACCTCCGAAGAGTATAGTCCCACACGCAAGATTGCTAAAAGCTCCGATACCGGCCCGGCAACGGTGATCATTTCAGGAATCGGAGTTGGAATGACCTCCACAGTGGTTCCTGTTCTCGCTATTGCTACAGGCATTATCCTTGCCTTTCTCTTTTCATCGGGATTCGATTTTTCAAACATGGGTGAGGGATTATACGGTATTGGAATAGCCGCTGTTGGCATGCTTTCCACGCTGGGAATTACACTCGCCACCGATGCCTATGGACCCATTGCTGATAATGCCGGGGGGAATGCGGAGATGAGTGAACTGGGACCCGAAGTGCGAAAAAGAACGGATGCCCTTGATTCGCTAGGGAATACCACTGCCGCTACCGGAAAAGGATTTGCCATAGGATCGGCTGCCCTTACAGCACTTGCCCTGCTGGCTTCCTACATTGAAGAGTTGAAAATCGGGATCAAACGCCTGTTTGAGAAATCGGGATGGACCGAATATATTTTCCCCGATCATACCAGCATTACTTCTCCTGAAGAACTGGACCATATTTCACTGGGTGAATACATGAATTTTTTCGAGGTACACCTGATGAACCCCAGGGTATTGATCGGTATTTTCCTCGGTGCCATGATGGCTTTCATGTTTTCCGGACTAACCATGAATGCTGTCGGGAGAGCTGCGGCACGAATGGTTGAGGAGGTAAGACGACAATTCAAGGAGATCAAAGGGATCCTGGAAGGGAAAGCGGAGCCCGATTATGCACGGTGTGTTGCCATTTCAACGAAAGGCGCTCAAATCGAAATGATACTTCCTTCCTTGCTGGCTATTGCCGTTCCAATCGTCGTTGGATTGATCTTCGGTGTGGCAGGAACCATTGGCCTGCTGATTGGCGGACTCAGTTCCGGTTTCGTTCTGGCAATATTTATGGCCAATTCGGGTGGTGCCTGGGACAACGCGAAAAAATATATCGAAAAAGGAAACCTGGGTGGTAAGGGATCGGATGCTCACAAAGCGGCTGTTATCGGAGATACTGTCGGAGATCCCTTTAAAGATACATCCGGACCGAGCCTGAACATACTGATCAAACTGATGAGCATGGTTTCAATCGTGATGGCTGGCGTAACCGTTGCATTTCATTTGCTTTAGTTAACCTTCAAACTTCTTTAACTCCAGGTCTTTACCATCAAAAACAGCATAGGTGAAGTGCGTCAGCCAGTCCCCAAGATAGATTACCCGGCTCTTTTCATTCATTGGAAAATCAAGCGGGATATGGCGGTGCCCGAAGATGAAGAAATGAATCTCCTCTCTGGTTAACAGCTCCCTGGCAAACCGGATCATGGATTCATTCTCTTCTCCCCTGAATTCCGGGAGTATCCTGGATGACCTGCTGCTATGAGACCATTTGTGGGCAAACCAGATGGTGAAATTGGGATGAAGCTTGGAAAAGAACCATTGAAAGGCAGGGCTAAGATAGATTTTTCTTAATATCAGGTAGGTTTTATCTTCAGGATCCAGCCCATCACCGTGGCTCAGGTAGAATGTGTAACCGTTCAGGGTTGTTCGTAACGGTTTATAGTGTACGATCACACCGGTTTCCTTTGGTAAATAATCGTATATGGAGATGTCATGGTTGCCGGTGAAAAAATGAACAGGTATACCCGAATCGGTGATTTCTGCTATCTTTCCCAATAACCGGGTGAACCCCCGGGGAACTACCTTTTTGTATTCATACCAGTAGTCGAAAATATCTCCAAGCAGATAAATCGCTGATGCATCATACCGGACGGTATCCAACCATTTAACCAGCCGCTTCTCTCTTACAAGGCTATCGTCGTGGTTCGGGTACCCCAGGTGAGCATCGGAAGCAAAGTATGTTTTTTTGGATTCCTGCATCTAATAAAGATTAGCTTAAGCGATTTGACTTTTTCCCTTTCCGGATAACTTGCATGTTAATCAAATAACTGTGCCAGTTTTATTTTTAGTGTCCTGCCCGTAAAATCTTTTCCTATGATATCTCCTTCCCTATCCAGAAGAAAGTTAGCAGGCAGTTTCTGAATATTAAGCCGATTAATAACCGGGGAGTTCGGATAGTTCAGGTCACTGACATTGATCCATGGTAACTCATCAAAATGGATGGCTCTCCTCCAGGCTTCTTTATCGTTGTCGAACGATACCTGATAGATCTCAAATCCCCTGGAATGGTACTGGTTATATACTCTTTTTAATTCTGCATTTTCGCTGATGCTTGCTTCATCCCAGGAAGCCCAGAAACTGAGCAAGACATAGTTACCACGGAGGGAAGAGAGTGCTATTGTATCTCCTTCAACCGTTGGGAGTGAGACATCAATGACAGTGGGTTCACTGCTGCTAATCAACTCATTGATGCGCTGGGCATTGAATCGTGCCATCTCACTTTCCAGATCCGCAATCAAGGCTCTGGTATGTTTCGAATCGGGGTAGTGCACCTTCAGGGAATCGGCAACTATCTTCACGTATTGGAGGTCTTTCATATCGTAAAGAACATAGGTCACCGAATCATACTGCTGATATAACGCTTTGATACTGGCGAGGGAGGTGATGTTCTCAAGGATAAAACCGATGGTAAACCTCCGCTGCTGCCTGAGCACGGTGTTATATTTTTCGTTCAATTGTGCTTCCAGTGTATCAAAACCCTCTTTGTCCATATTGGATTGATAATCGAGCACAATTGAATCCAGTGTTTTTTGAGTTATTAAAAGGTTGTCGTCCAGCAGTTTGATTAATTCTGAACCCTCCGATCCCTCAACCGAATACCCATTGGGCAGGAAGTTTCTGTCTGACTCAACATGGACCTTTTCCCCCGGTTCTATCAGCAGTGTAATGAAATTATTTGGTGTAATTTTCAGTTGATAAAAGCTCGGTTCATCTGCTTTAAATTTGAAATAAAACGACCCTCCCTTTTTTAGGTTCACCGAATCAAGATTGACGGAACTATTGATACTCATCTCATCCAGATAAACGATTTCGTTTTCTGCTTTGGTAAAATTGCCATGGATACGAATGGTGTTCTTTCCTGAACAGGCAAAAAGAAAAATCAGTGGAACAAAGAATACTGCTTTTTTCATGTAAACAAACAATTAATCGAAAATATCAGATAACTTTTCCCTCAGGTCTTCACCGCGAAGGTCGCGAGCGATGATCTTTCCTTTCCTGTCAAGCAGGAAGCTGGTAGGTATCTGCTGCACCTGATACAGGTTGGCTACGATCGAATTCAGGTCACTGACATGGATCCATTGTTCCAATCCGTCACTTTCAATTGCCCCAAGCCAGTTTTCCTGGTCACGATCAAGCGAGACCTGGAAAATCTCAAATCCTTTTGCGTGGTATTTATTGTAATGCTTAACCAGGTTGGGATTCTCCACCCGGCAGGGGTTGCACCAGGCAGCCCAGAAATCAAGCAGCACAATATTGCCTCTTGTTGAAGAGAGGGTGATCGTATCCCCCTCGGGATTCGGAAGGGCAATTTCCGGAGGAACGGCCCCCATCCCAAAAAGAAGCTCCATTTCCCGGCTCGCTTCAATGCGCTGATTCAGTTCAATTACCTGGGCATGAAGTGCCTGTACAGGACCTGATTCGGGATACAATGCATACAGTATTGAATCAACCATTTCAAAATAACCGATGTCCTCTATCGGATCAAGCACATAATTTCTGGGTGTGATCTGTTGATAGAGTGCCAGAAGGCTAACCAATGAATGGTTGTTGGTGGTAATATACTCGATAGTATACTCCTTCTGGTCTTCAAGGATCCGGTTTGACCGTTCATCGAGATCGGCGATGATCGACTGGATATTAGGACTCTGAAGGCTGTCGTAATAGATCTGGTTTAGTTGCCGGAGTTGCTCAATATTCTGTTGCAAGTGCTGGTTGTATTCATGTATCAGTTTCGAATCGGGAGATCCTTTGATCGTATACGATTCGGCGAGATTATCCATGTTGGCATCAACCCTCACTTTCTCACCCGGCTGGATCAACAGGGTAACAAAATTGTCCTGACTGCCCCGGAGCAGGAAAAATGTTGGATTCGTCAATTCATGTATAAACTGAAACGATCCGTCATTACTTACAATGAGCGAGTCAATCGTGGTTAATTTTGAGGCTTCAAGCTCATCCAGATAGAGGGTCATTCCCTGGCCATTCTCTATTGTCCCCTGAAGTTCAAATCGTTTTTGAGTGTTACATCCCGTAAGGATCAATACAATCAGGATCAGACTTTTCATTTTTTTCATAACTGTCTCTTTGGTTCATTCTGCTTCATGCAAATACCTTCCCCTTGTTTTAAACCCCGAAATGTTATCCATTGGTAATCAGGTTGCTTCAGCAGGGAATAATTTTTACGGTGCGAAGATAAGGATTTTTGAATGATTCATCCCATACTTTCTTACTGCTTTATTTTCACTTTTCTATTGATTCGGAAGTTTTTATTTTCGATATTTGTAGGCTATTTTTTTGACCTATTTTCTGGAGCAGGCAGACGGGAGTGGAAATGAATTTGGGAGGCATTTTTTAATTGATTTGGTATGAGTTATCTTAAATTTGATAAGGAGCAGCTCATCAACCTGGAATACTCATTAAACAAGGAGATTCTGAGGTCGAACCGGGCAGGGTCCTATTCGTGTACAACACTTGTAGGGTGCAATACAAGAAAATATCATGGGATGCTTGTCTGTCCCATGGATGATCTGGACGGGGAGCTGCATGTTCTTCTTTCCTCGCTTGACGAGACAATCGTTCAGCATGAGAAAGCCTTTAACATTGGTATCCATAAATACCAGGGGGATCATTACGAACCAAGGGGGCACAAGTACATCCGGGATTTTGAAGCGGAAAGAATACCCAGGACTATCATTCGTGTCGGAGGAGTGGTGCTGAGCAGGGAGAAGGTGCTGGTGGGAAAAACGGAACAGGTATTGCTTAAGTATACCCTTCTGGAAGCGCACTCTCCAACTATCCTTAGACTCAAACCGTTTTTAGCGTTCCGCTGCAGGCATTCACTCAGCAAATGCAATCTGGATGCCAATACCAGGGTGAAGAAGGTTGTCAATGGGATAAAATCAAAAATGTATCCCGGATATTCTTATCTGAACATGCAGTTTTCGAAACCGGTTGATTTTATTGCCGGGCCTGACTGGTATTACAACATTGAATACATGGAAGAAAAAGCCAGGGGGTATGATTACAAGGAGGATCTGTTTGTACCCGGTTATTTTGAGGTAAGGATAAAAAGAGGGGAGAGCATTATCTTTTCTGCTAGTCTGAAAGAAATAAATCCGGCGGGGTTGAAACGAAAATTTACAGCCGAAGCAAACAGCCGTGTTCCACGGGATAGCTTCAGGAATTGCCTGATCAATTCGGCACAGCAGTTTTTTGTTCATAAACAGAGGAAGACCGAGATCATTGCAGGATTCCCATGGTTTGGCACCTGGGGAAGGGACACATTCATCTCCCTGCCTGGATTGACATTGCCCATGAATGACCTTGATACCTTTCTCAAGGTGGTTGATACTCAGGTAACAAAATTAAAAGACGGACTTTTTCCCAATATGGGGGGTGATAAAGCTCCCGCATTCAATTCCGTCGATGCTCCACTTTGGTTTTTCTGGGCACTTCAGAAGTATGTGGAACATACAAATTCCGGGTCGGAGATATGGAAGAAGTATGGTAAAGCGATGAAGTCAATCCTGGATGCCTACCGGAACGGGACTTCATTCAATATCAGAATGGATGAAAACGGATTAATCTTTGCCGATGAAGATGGAAAAGCCCTGACCTGGATGGATGCTGTTGTACATGGGAATCCGGTTACTCAGCGAAAAGGGTATGCGGTTGAAATAAACGCATTGTGGTATAATGCCGTTTGCTTCACCTTAGCCCTGGCTGGGGAACAAAAGGATAAGCAATTCATTCGTTCCTGGGGTGACCTTCCTGAGAAAATAAAGAACTCCTTCCGGTCGCATTTCTGGGATGAGAAACACCAGTACCTGGCCGATTATGTTAATGGTGACGATAAAGACTGGTCTGTCAGACCAAACCAGGTAATTGCCACATCTCTCTTTTATAGTCCCCTGGATGATAGCATGAAAAAATCGGTTTTAGCCATTGTTGAAAAGGAGTTATTAACCCCACGTGGTCTCAGGACGCTCTCGCCCAAAAACCCCATGTATGAAGGAGAGTATAAAGGGGATCAGGAGGAAAGGGACAAAGCGTATCATCAGGGAACTGTCTGGCCCTGGTTGCTGGGTCATTTTGTGGAAGGTTATCTCCTCTTACATAAGAAGAGCGGAATTGGTTTCATCAGGAAGATCGTGATGGGATTTGAGCAGGTAATGAATGAACATGGAGTTGGATCGATCTCAGAAATTTATAATGGAGATCCTCCCCACGAACCGCGTGGGGCCATTTCACAGGCATGGAGTGTTGCTGAGATCCTGCGATCGCTTGATTTACTGGAAGCCTGTGAGAATAAGTAACTTGTTTTGTAGATAGAGTTGTTATAAATTGAGTTCAATATGAAGGTTTTGATGTTTGGATGGGAGTTCCCTCCACACATTTCCGGAGGGCTTGGAACAGCCAGTTATGGTTTAACGAAAGGATTATCCTGTATCGAAGATATCAGTGTAATTTTCGTTGTACCCAAATCTTTTGGAGACGAGGGTCAGCAAACCATGCGATTGATTGGTGCAAATACCGTCTCTATTAGCAGGAAGAATATTGATTTAAAAGGATTTAAAAAGAAGCTGGATTTTCTTGAAGTGGCATCCGGAATTGTTCCTTATGTCGATCCTGAAGAGTACTGGCAATTGAAAGAGAAAGAGGTTTCCGGGTCAAGGAAATTTATCCAGACGGACGAGGAAGGGAAAATCGATTTTACCGGGAAGTATGGAGCGGGTCTGATGGATGAGATAGCAAAGTATGCTGTCGTAGCGTCCGTTATTGCTACTGAAAATGAGTTTGACCTGATTCATGCGCATGACTGGCTTGCCTATCCCGCAGGGATTGCTGCAAAGGAGACTTCGGGGAAACCACTTGTTATCCATGTTCATGCAACGGATTTTGACCGCAGCGGTGGGAACGTTAACCCGAATGTATATGCAATAGAAAAGAGGGGGATGGATGCAGCTGACCGGATTATCGCTGTAAGCAATCTGACGCGCAATACGGTGATTGAAAAATACCACATCAATCCGGAAAAGGTAGTGAGGGTCTATAATGCAGTAGAACCGGTAGAAGAGAAAGAGAGCCTGAAGATTAAAAAAGGATTCAATGAAAAGATCGTTACATTTCTCGGAAGGATCACACTACAGAAAGGACCTGAATATTTTATCGAGGCAGCCTATAAGGTGTTGCAAAAAATGGATAATGTGCGGTTTGTTATGGCAGGAAGCGGAGATATGATGAATAAAATGATAACCAGAGCAGCCAAGCTGAGGATAATGGACAAATTCCATTTCACCGGATTTCTGAAGGGGGATGATGTATTTCATATGCTGCGGATCAGTGATGTGTATATGATGCCTTCCGTATCCGAACCGTTTGGGATCTCTCCGCTGGAAGCCATGCAGTCTAATGTGCCGGTGATCATTTCACACCAGTCAGGTGTCGCCGAAATATTAACCCATGCTATCAAAACAGATTTCTGGGATATCAATGCTATGGCTGATGCTATTTATGGCTTGCTGAATTATCCTGCCCTGTCAAAAATGTTTAAGAAATATGGCAAAAGGGAGGTCGATGAATTAAAATGGGAAAAATCAGCTGTTGAAGTGAAAGCAGTTTACGAAGCAGTGCTTCAGAGAGCAAATTAATCTAAATCTTTTAAACTAACAAGGCAATCATAATGAGAACAATATGCCTCTATTTTCAGATCCACCAACCGTTCCGGTTCCGAAGATACCGGTTTTTTGATATAGGGAATGATCACTACTATTATGATGACTTTTCCAATGAATCGATCATGAGAAAGGTGGCTGCGAAATGCTACCTTACGGCAAACCAGGTTTTATTGGAGCTGATCAGGAAGTATGGTGAGAAGTTCAAAGTAACCTTTTCCATATCCGGTATCGCATTGGATCAGTTTGAATTGTATGCTCCGGAAGTAATTGAGTCCTTCCGGCAACTGGCCGATACCGGATCGGTTGAATTCCTGGCTGAAACAAACGCTCATTCCCTGGTTGCCCTGAAGGATCGGGATGAGTTCTTCAGACAGGTTCAGGCTCACGGTAAGAAAGTGGAAAAATTTTTCAGACAGAAACCCAGCGTTTTCAGAAATACTGAATTGATCTATTCAGACAGCATGGGAGCCATGGTGGCTGAAATGGGTTACGAGGCGATGCTTACCGAAGGGGCAAAACATGTTCTTGGCTGGAAAAGCCCCAATTATTTATATTATAACGCCATCAACCCGAGATTAAAAGTTTTACTCCGGAATTTCAAATTGAGCGATGATATAGCTTTTCGTTTTTCAAACAAGGATTGGAATGAGTGGCCATTAACCGCAGAAAAATTTACAAGGTGGCTGAATGCCATCAATAAGAAAGAGGAAATCGTTAATCTGTTTATGGATTATGAAACATTCGGTGAACATCAGTGGGAAGAAACGGGAATATTTGATTTCCTGAAAGCCCTTCCGGGGACCGTCCTGTCCGGGACAAAATTTACATTCAGTACTCCCTCGGAAATAATAAAAGAATTCCAGCCGGTAGCTGCTGTTCATTGTCCGCATCCGATTTCATGGGCAGATGAAGAACGGGATGTTACAGCCTGGCTTGGAAATGAATTGCAGGAAGAGGCGTTTAACAAACTATATGATCTCTCACCGGTCGTGAATCAATGCAATGACCCGGAAATACTCAAAGACTGGGAATACCTTCAAATAAGTGACCATTTCTACTATATGTGCACTAAATTCTTTTCCGATGGAGCAGTACATGCCTATTTTAATCCATACGATTCTCCCTATGATGCATTCATTAATTACATGAATATTTTGAGCGATTTTCATCTGCGTGTTCAGGCAGCAGTTCCGGGGATGGTTGAGGAAAAACGAGTGGCTGAACTGCAAAAACAACTGGCGGAAAAGGAGAAGAAGCTTGAAACGTATGCAACCGAGCTGGAAAAAGTAAAACGTTCTTCATCACCTAAACCATCCTCTACAGGGACGGCAAAGAGCAGGAAAGCTTCTCCTGCTAAGAGAAAACCGGCATCAGGATCCGACACCAAAAGCAAGCAGAGGAAAAAACCCGGTTCAACTCAAACAAAATCCCCGAAGAAGTAATGAGCAAAGAGATGGTTTCTCCCGATTACCTGTTTGAAACAAGTTGGGAAGTTTGTAATAAAGTAGGTGGAATATATACCGTTATATCGACCAAGGTCATTACACTAACCCGAAAATTTAAAGACCGGTATATCCTTATTGGCCCGGATATCTGGAGGGACGAAAAGGAGAATCCTGAGTTTACAGAAGATCACGAATTGTTCAGTTCCTGGAGATCCAAAGCCAACGAGGAGGGACTGAGGGTGAAAGTGGGCAGGTGGAACATTTCGGGAAATCCAATCGTTATCCTGGTGGATTTTACTCCATTCATATCCCAGAAAGATGAGATCTTTAAAACATTCTGGGAGACCTTTAAACTGGATTCAATCTCCGGTCAATGGGATTACATTGAACCCGCATTATTCGGATATGCTGCGGCAAAGATTATTGAAAGTTTTCGAAATTTTCACCTGGAATATGATGACAAAATCATTGCCCAGTTTCACGAATGGATGACCGGTACGGGAATATTGTACCTGGATAAGAACGTACCACAGGTTGCAACGATATTCACCACCCATGCTACGGTTCTGGGAAGAGCACTGGCAGGTAATAACCGGCCGCTCTATGGAAACCTGAAAAAATTTAATCCGGTTCAGGTTGCCCGAGAATTCAATATCCTCTCGAAACACTCCCTGGAAAAAATTTCCGCGGTAACTGCCGATGCGTTTACAACGGTCAGTGAGATCACATCCCAGGAGTGTATCCAGTTTTTTGAAAAGGAGGTTGATGTAGTAACTCCCAACGGATTTGAGGACACGTTTATCCCTCAAGGGGATGCCTTTCATCAGAAAAGGGCAGCTGCCAGGCAGAAGTTCCTGGATGTTGTTTCTGCATTGAGCGGAGGGAAAGTATCAGAAAATACACTGCTGGTCGCAACCAGTGGAAGATATGAATTCAAGAATAAAGGAATTGACCTTTTTATTCATGCACTTGTTGAGCTGAGCAGAAAGGAAGACCTTGGTAGAGAGATCGTTGCATTCATCCTCATTCCAGCTCACCATTATGGGCCCAGAAACGATCTGCTCCAGAATCTTTCCAATCCATCCGGTGCAACCCGTTTGGAAGATCCGTTTCTTACCCATGGATTGCACCATGCAGAATATGATCCCACCCTGAAAATGATCCGGGAAGGAGAACTTGAAAACAAGGTTAATGACCGGGTGAAGGTGATTTTTGTTCCTTCGTACCTGAACGGTAATGATGGAATCTTCAACCTTACCTATTACGATCTTCTCATCGGCCTGGATGTTACCGTCTTTCCCTCCTATTATGAACCGTGGGGATACACCCCCCTCGAGAGCCTTGCTTTTCACATTCCTACAATTACTACTTCACTGACAGGATTCGGCCGATGGGTGAATGACCATTTCAATGATCCCGGCAATGGAATCCTGGTGGTGGACCGAAACGATGATAATGATCAGGAGGTCAAGGAAGGGATCATCCGACAGCTCGAAACCTTTGCACGGTTTGGCACGAAAGAGGAAGAAGAAGCAAGGAAAAAGGCATTCGAAATATCCAGGATTGCACTCTGGGAAAACCTGATAGACAATTACTACCAGGCTTATAACCTGGCGATTAAGAAAGTATTCGGCAGGGTGGATATGTCATCCATCGAAGTGGAGGTTCAACCCTATCCTGCCATGGTAAAACCGCAGGAAGCTCCCGGACCGGTCTGGCGAAAGATCTATGTCGATTCAAAACTTCCGGAAAAACTTAAAAAACTTGGCTTGCTTGGGAAAAATCTCTGGTGGTCATGGAATAGTGATGTTGAAGAGATTTTTTGCAGCATCGATCAGGTATTATGGGAAGAGACCGGTAAGAATCCCGTGTTGTTCCTGGAAACAGTGAATTACCAGAAATTACTCGTGCTGGAGAAAGACCAGGATTTCCTGGCAAAAATTGACCGGGTCTTTGACCGGTTTGAAGCATACCTTGACAGTTCAAAGAATAAAAAGCCACCCAGGATCGCTTATTTCAGTATGGAATTTGGGTTACACAACAGCCTGAAAACCTACTCGGGAGGATTGGGGATCCTTGCGGGCGACTACCTGAAAGAAGCCAGCGATTCGGGAGCGGACATCATCGGTATCGGATTGTTATACCGGTATGGCTATTTTAAACAGTTGCTGTCAGTGAACGGTGAACAGCAGGCAGTATATGAAGCGGAAAGCTTTTCAAAACTTCCCGTAGTCCCGGTGCAGGATGATGAGGGAAATTGGATAACCATTCAAATCGTACTTCCCGGTCATACCCTGTATGCACGCATCTGGCAGGTAAATGTGGGAACCATTCCGCTCTACCTGCTCGATACTGATTTTGAATTTAACCAGGAGCAGGACCGGTCGGTTACTCATCATCTTTATGGAGGCAGCCGCGAGAACCGCCTGAAGCAGGAAATGGTTTTGGGAATCGGAGGGATCAGGGCACTTAAAGCCCTTGGAATAGTTCCCGATATTTACCACAGTAATGAGGGTCATTCCGCATTTATTGGACTTGAACGTTTGCGCGTTTTTATTGCCGAAGAGAAATTCACCTTTACAGAAGCCCTCGAACTGGTCAGGGGATCTACCCTCTTTACCACCCACACACCTGTCCCTGCAGGGCACGATGAATTTGAGGAGGATCTGTTGCGGACCTACATCTCACACTATCCAGGCAGACTGAACATTACCTGGGATGAGTTGATGGCACTTGGCAGGAGTAATCCGGAAAATAAGAGTGAAAAATTCAACATGAGTTACCTGGCTGCCAACCTTTCACTGGAAATAAACGGTGTGAGCAGGCTCCACGGGGTGGTGAGCAGGGAAATACTTTGTAAACTCTGGCCCGGATACCTGCCGGAAGAACTGCATATAGGACACGTAACAAACGGAGTACATTATCCGACATGGATAGCCCCGGAATGGGATGAACTGTTCTGTAAACTTGTTGGTGAACCCATGGTTGATCAGCAATCACAGAAAGAAGCCTGGGAGAAGATCCGTGATGTTCCGGATCAGGAAGTTTGGAGCATAAAACAGAGCCTGAAAGCCAGGCTGATATCCTTAATTAAAGAACGGTTGCGATACAATTGGATCAGACGATCCGAAAATCCGAAAGATATTGTTGAAATAACAAAACAGCTGAACTCCAATGCCTTAACCATTGGATTTGCAAGGCGTTTTGCAACCTACAAGCGGGCATCACTGCTCTTTACGGATCTCAATCGGCTGAATAAAATTGTTAACAATCCTGACAGGCCTGTACAGATCCTGTTTGCCGGGAAAGCACATCCGAACGATGTTGGCGGACAGGAACTCATTAAGAAAATATTTAAGATATCGAAACAACCTGAATTTCTCGGGAAGGTTATTTTCCTTCAGAATTATGACCTCGATCTGGCTAGATATATGGTTCAGGGAGTGGATGTATGGCTCAATACTCCCACCAGACCACTGGAAGCATCGGGGACCAGTGGAGAGAAAGCCGTAATGAACGGAACACTTCATTTCAGCGTTCTCGATGGATGGTGGGTCGAAGGATATACAGAAAATGCCGGCTGGGCATTACCCCAGAAAAGAACCTATGATAACCAGGATTTCCAGGATGAATTAGACGCTGAAACCATCTATTACCTCCTTGAAAATGAAATTATTCCGGCGTATTATAACCGGGATAATGAGGGCATTCCCAAAAAGTGGGTGGGTTTTATTAAAAATACCATGGCTAAGGTAGCACCCGATTTTACCATGAGAAGAATGCTGAATGATTACCAGGAAAAATATTACAACCGCCTGTTTGAAAGAAAGGAGAACCTGACTGCTAAACAGTATCAGAAGACCAGGTTGCTGGCACAATGGAAGCAGGAGATTGAAAGAAAATGGGATAGCCTGCAAGTGGAATCACTGAACTTCACAAGCTCTCTTGAATCCGCTTTTCAACTGGGGAGTGATTACTCGGGCACGGTTATCATGCAGCTCAATGATCTGCCTGCCTCAAGTATCGGACTGGAACTGATCGTTACCGGAAACGGAAAAGAGAGCTCCAGAAAAATTGTGATGAAAAAGGAGTTTAAACTGGATAAGGTCAGTGATGGTAAAGCCTGGTTTTCTGTCCGTGTCAAACCAACAAAACCAGGTAGTTTTATCTTCGGGGTCCGTGTATTCCCGAAACATGACCTCCTTCCCCACAGACAGGACATGAAACTGGTCCGGTGGATATAAATCAAGAATAAAGTAATGCCGTAGGCATCCCCATGGGAAAAGTTCAAAGTAAAAAGTAAAAAGTATTGTAAGAAAGGAGCTTGGGTATATGACGTTGAGTATTGATAAGTAAAATTACCCTAAAAGAAGTTAACCGAATCACCATTGAACGCCCCGTTGCCATTTCAAGATCCACCTGCTTAGACAGATTACAATTGAATTACTACCGAATTACCATCGTCCAAAGGACTCCGGAGAATTACAATCGTTTGACTATTGTATGGCTATTGTTTGACCATGGTCTGACTATCGTATGACCATGGTCTCCAGTTAATCGATGTCATAACATGAACTTGATAATTGGATCAGGATATTGTAATTTTACTATATTAACCCGAAAAATTCAAAGAATTTTTCGCCATTTATGGCTGACGAAAAGTCAAATTCAAGTATGTCAACTGTTTCACTCAACAGTTATCTTCAAAACTGATGAAAATTTTATACCCAAACTTGAGGTTATTGAATTTGACTTTTATCAGGGTTAACCCTGACATACATAATTGATAATCAATAGATTACAATTATGTATCGTCATTATTCATGCTGAATGCATGAATAATTCGGGTTAAGTCACTAAATAAGGTCACTTTATGGAATAACAGAGTGATGCTTTAATACACTAATTACCAACAATATTGAATGATTTTTTATGATTATTGAAACCAGGGCGTATGCTCGTGCAGGTTTATTAGGAAATCCTTCTGATGGATATTTCGGGAAGACAATATCTATTATAGTAAGGAACTTCGGTGCTTCAGTTTCTCTTTATGAAACTCCCGAGTTGAGAATTGAGGAAATGGATGTCGACACGAACACCTTTAGTAACGTTTACCATCTGGTCGATGCTGTTAAATTAACAGGATATTATGGCGGAACGAGACTCATAAAAGCTACTATAAAAAAATTTATAGAATACTGCGAATCAAATAATATTCGACTTAGCAATAAAAATTTTACTATTCGTTACCGTTCATCAATACCTCGTCAGGTTGGACTGGCTGGATCAAGTGCAATTGTAACTGCAACAATGAAAGCTTTGATGCAGTTTTACGAAGTAGATATTCCAGAACACATACTCCCAACTTTAATCTTAAGAGCAGAAACCGAAGAACTTTTTATAAATGCAGGATTGCAAGATCGTGTGATTCAGGTTTATGAAGGCTGTGTTTTTATGGATTTTGACAAAAAATATTTACAAAAAAACGGATTTGGGAAATATGAAAATATAGATTCGGCTTTATTACCCAAACTATACCTGGCATATAAAGTTGAATTAGGTAAAGTTTCAGGAATGGTATTGAATAATATCCGCGAAAAATATGAGAAGGGAGATTCTTATGTAATCGATACATTAGCCGAATTAGCGGAAGTTGCCGAACATGGTAAAGAAGTAATTCTTAAAAAAGATTATAATTCATTAAATAAATTAATAGATAAGAATTTTGATTTACGCTGTAAAATTATTAAGATATCCGATAGTAATATGGAATTGGTAAGGACAGCAAGAAATTGCGGGGCCTCTGCCAAGTTCTCAGGCTCTGGTGGTGCTATTATTGGTATGTATGAGGATGATGAAATGTTACGACGATTAATCGTTAATTTGCAAAAGGTTAAAGCCAGAGTAATTAAACCAATTATAATGTAAGTCACAATGATAAAAAAAGCAGTCATTCCGGCAGCTGGTTTAGGTACCAGATTCCTTCCTGTTACCAAAGCACAACCCAAAGAAATGTTGCCCATTATTGATACCCCAACAATTCAATATGTAGTGCAAGAATGCGTAGATTCCGGAATTGAAGATATTCTAATAATTTCCGGGAAGGGGAAACGTTCTATTGAAGATCATTTTGATAGAAATTTTGAGCTTGAATCACGGATTCAGGAAAAGGAGGATGAAGCTTTATATACACAGTTAAGGCATATTGAAAGCATGGGTAATATCCATTTTATTCGTCAAAAGGAATTAAATGGATTAGGAGATGCCATTTATCACGCAAGGTTTCACTGTGAACATGAGCCTTTTGCTGTTTTATTGGGTGATACCATTATCGATTCTGTTATACCTGTTACACAACAATTGATCGATTCATATGAACAATATGGACAAACTGTGATAGCAGTGGAAACGATTCCCTGGGATAGGGCGTCAAGATATGGTATCATTGGTGGTACTAATTTGAGCGCTAAGGTTATGCAATTGAATGAGCTTGTTGAAAAACCCGATCGTAAACAAGCTCCTTCCAATTTAGCAATTGCTGGACGTTATATTTTAACTCCTGCAATTTTCAGAGCATTGGAAAAAACACCGCTTGGAAAAGGCAATGAAATTCAGCTTACTGATGCATTGAAGATTTTATTGAAAGAAGAAGGTATTATTTCTACATTAATTGAAGGCAAACGTTATGATATTGGTAACAAAATGGATTTTTTAAAAACTACAGTAGAGTTTGCTTTGAAGAGGGAAGAATTTGCTAAAGGTTTTGAGGAATTTCTTCGTGAAACCGTTAAAAAATTGGACGAGCAAAAAGAAGTAAATTAGTAATACTGATAAAACAAATCACGAAATACCATCAGAAACGAAATGAAATTATACTTGCTCTCGATCCTATTGTTCATTTCCATTTCATGCAACGAGAAGGAAATAAAAATTCCAGACAGTTTGAAAGCAATAAACCGAAATGGATATATCGGTACAGGGATAAATCTGGGCAATGCTCTTGAAGCGCCAAACGAAGGGGAATGGGGGCTTTATATTGAGGAACGGTTTATCGATTCTATAAAACAGGCTGCCTTCAACTCGGTAAGGATTCCAATATGCTGGTCATGCCATACGAATTCTTCCTATCCCTATGCAATTGATGATCTTTTCCTGTCTCGTGTTGATGAAGTAATCGGCTGGTGTCTGGAAAAAGAATTGCTGGCTATTATTACGATTCATCATTTCAATGAATTGTATGATTCTCCTGATGAAGCATTATATCGCGTCATGTTTTTCGCCATCTGGGAGCAGTTAACTCAACATTACAAATCAGTTGACCATGACAAACTGATCTTTGAACCGCTGAATGAACCGCATAGTAACCTCACAGCAGACAAATGGAATCAACTCATTCCTGAAATTGTGGATGTTATACGATCGGTTGACAGAGAGCGTACATTGATCATCGATGTGCCGGACTATGGATATCATCAATCGATCACAAAACTTAGTATCCCGGATAATGAGAAAAATATCATCGTTAGTGTCAGGTACTATCTGCCGTATGAATTTACACACCAGGGAGCTCACTGGGTTGAGGGAGCGGATGAATGGATTGGGAATACCTGGACAGGGACCACCGATCAAAAAAACACCATCATGAATGATATGGACTTCATTAAAACGTGGGCAGAGGAAAATAACCGGCCTGTCACTTTCGGGGAATGGGGATCCATTATTTATTGTGATGATCAGAGCAGACTTACCTGGACAGAATTTGTCCACGAACAAATTGAAGCGAGCGGTTTCAGTTCAACCTATTTCGATTTCGGTGTGTTTTTCAGGGCATACGACCTGGATAACGACCACTGGCTTGATGATTTCTTACAAGCATTTTTTAACAATTAAACAGAAGGTACAGGCTGACCCGTCAGGATAGAATCCCGCCTGGCAACCAGGTGGAGGATGGGTAACTCCTATCAAATTACAATCGAATTATTATTGTATTTACCCTGTGAAATAGCGGTGAAGCCGCTCCTGCTTTGCAGGATTTCACAGGGTGAACCATTGCCTGACCATTGTTTATCTAACCGATTTCGGTTGGGTGTGTTTCAGTACCAGCGCTGTACGGCTGGGAAGATAGAGTTTCAGGTAGTAGGGCTGGGTTGTGACAATTTTTCCGGATTTAACCGGGTAATAGGTTATGGATTGATCGACAAGGCCATGGCCTCCGAATTTCGGATCGTCACTGTTCAAAACAATGCGGTAGCTGCCGGGATCAACGGGAATGCCATAATCGGTAAAAGACCGCTGGGGATTGAAGTTGAAAACAAAGAGCAGTCCGCTTCGTTTGCAGGCGAGGACCTGGTCTTCTTCATGAGCAAAAACCTTAAAAGGGAATGACTCGGCAAAGATTTTCTCATCCCTGACCAGTGATATCATTTCCCGGTCGAAATCAGACAGGTAGTGATATTTCAACTGTTGGTTATCCCTCAGGGACCATTGTCTTCTGGCATATTTATAGGACCAGTTGTTTCCTTCTCTCGGAAAATCGATCCATTCCGGATGACCAAATTCATTTCCCATGAAGTTTAAGTATCCTCCGCCTGCCGTAGCAATGGTAGCCAGCCTGATCATTTTATGCAGTGCCATTCCACGGTCGATGATCAGGTTCTGATCCTCTTTTGACATGTGCCAGTACATCTCTTTGTCAATCAGGCGAAAGATGATCGTTTTATCCCCCACCAGTGCCTGGTCGTGCGATTCAGCATATCCGATGGTTTTTTCATCCGCACGGTGGCCCGAAAGTTCATGATAGATTTGCGATACATTCCACTTTTCGTCAGGGACCTCTTTAATAACCTTAATCCAGAAATCGGGGGTCCCCATGGCGAGCCGGAAGTCAAAATCCATTCCTCCGGCCTCAAAGGGTGCAGCCAGGCCTGGCATTCCACTCATTTCTTCAGCAAGGGTGATAGCGCCCGGATTAACCTCGTGTATAAGCTGGTTTGCAAGAGTAAGGTAGGTAATGGCATCTTCATCCTGGGTGCCATCATAATAGTCATGGTATGATGTGAAGTCCCGGGATAATCCATGATCCAGGTAGAGCATGCTGGTTACCCCGTCAAACCGGAAGCCATCGAATTTGTATTCTTCAAGCCAGAACCGGCAGTTTGATAACAGGAAGTGCAATACAGCGTTTTTCCCGTAGTCAAAACAGAGGGAATCCCATGCCACGTGCTCCCGGCGGTATCCATCATGAAAGTACTGGTATGGTGAACCGTCGAATTTCCCGAGGCCTTCATTTTCGTTCTTTATAGCATGTGAATGCACCAGGTCCATGATAACAGCAAGTCCCTGTTCATGCGTCTCATCGATTAGTTTTTTCAGGTCATCCGGGGTTCCGAACCTGGAGGATGCAGCGAAAAAGCTGGAAACATGGTATCCGAAGGATCCGTAGTACGGGTGTTCCTGGATTGCCATCAATTGAATCACGTTATACCCGGCTCTGGCAATGTCAGGAAGAACCCGGGTTCGGAATTCTTCAAAACTGCCAATTCTTTCTTCTTCCGTTGCCATTCCAACATGTGCCTCATAGATAATAGGTTGCCTGGAGAGGGGTGAGAAATCCCGATTTCTCCAGGTAAATGGTTCCTCGGGATCCCATACCTGGGCGCTGAAAATCAATGTTTCCGGATCCTGAACCACACGTGTTGCGTAGGAGGGGATCCGGTCGCCCTTTCCTCCTTCCCAGTGAATCGATAACCGGTACAGATCACCATGCCGAACCTGATCCAATGAAAGGGAAATCTCCCAGTTCCCGTTTTTAATTGAGGTTAATGAAAATGTTTCATGTTCCTCCCACTGATTGAAGGTTCCGATGAGATATATCTTGCTGGCATTCGGGGACCACTCCCGGAATACCCATGCTTTTCCTTCCTTGTGAAGCCCAAAAAAGAGATGGCCGGAGGCAAACTCCTTCAGACTGCCGGATCCACGCAGCTCAACCGCTTTTTCCCGGACATTCTCATAACGCCGGTTTATCACGTTGGTAAAGGGTTCTAACCACGGGTCATTCCTAACAAGATCAGGTGTTTTCATCGATGAGATTATGTCTGGTATCAGAAAACAAAGGTATCGTTTTTCTTAATCAATTTTTTTTTGACAACCTTTATTCTAATTTTGTGCACCATTTATTTTATAATAACGACACGTGGAAATACATAAAGATCTGGAGAAGCTGACTATTCCTAATGCAGTAGTAACTATTGGTGTTTTTGATGGTGTTCATTGTGGTCATGATGCAATAATTCGCAGGTTGCTTGATGTGGCAAGGGAAAAGAAAGGCGAAGGTGTCGTGGTTACATTCTGGCCGCACCCAAGGCTGTTTTTAACTCCGGAAGGAGCAGGTTTGAAATATTTAAGCACCCTGAGGGAGAAACGAGAGTTGTTTGATAAAAAGGGAGTGGATCATTTTATCATTGTTCCCTTTACCCGGGAATTGAGTAACTATTCTTCCGAAAAGTTCATTAAAGAGATCATTGTTGGGAAGGTGAAGGCAAAGCATCTGATTGTCGGTTTTAATCACCATTTCGGAAAAAACCGCGAGGGGAGTTTTGAAACCCTCAAATCCCTGGCTGGCAAATACAAGATTGAGGTTGAACAGGTTGACGCCCGGGTGGTGGGTAATCAAAACGTGAGTTCAACCCGTATTCGGGAAGCGTTGAATTCAGGTGATATCCTTCTTGCAAACCGGTTGCTGGGATATCATTATTCCCTTAACGGAACCATCATCGGAGGGAAAAAAATTGGCAGGTCCCTTGGTTTTCCTACAGCCAATGTTTTGCCGAAGGAACGGTATAAACTGATACCCAAAGATGGGGTTTATGCTGTGTATGTTAACCTGGGTGACAATACCTTAAACGGCATGTTAAATATCGGTTTACGTCCTACCCTTAGTAATGGAGAGAATGGAAAAAGTATTGAAGTTCATATTTTTGATTTCCAACACCAGATCTATGGAAAGGATGTACAGGTCCGTTTTGTCGGCAGGATCAGGGATGAGGTGAAATTTTCCAGCGTGGAACATCTTGTTGAGCAATTAAAAAGGGATAAAACTATAGCCCAGGATATCCTCTCTGCAGAAGGATAATCTGTTTTGGGATTGTGCGTAGCAATCCCTCCCCTTTTACCTTGTGTTTGGGTATATTTACCTTATATTTATTACCTTTGTCGGGCAAATAATCACAAAAATGGAAACAACATCAGTGGAAAGTATACCTTATAAGATCAAGGACATCAGCCTTGCTGATTGGGGATTTAAGGAGATTGAGATAGCGGAAAAGGAGATGCCCGGATTACTCTCTATCCGGCAGAAATACTCCGCCTCCAAACCCCTGAAGGGTGCCCGGATCACAGGGTCCCTGCATATGACAATACAGACCGCCGTATTGATAA